>Ga0209902_100121_pt1 | contig 144493 bp, 132 predicted proteins | sample FECB27metaG_FD_188304 | JGI IMG/M metagenome (GOLD analysis project Ga0209902, IMG submission 188304) | Cyanobacterial communities from the Joint Genome Institute, California, USA - FECB-27 (SPAdes) (version 2) | ecosystem: Environmental > Aquatic > Thermal springs > Hot (42-90C) > Microbial...
GGCTCGTCCGACTTCGCCGCTCCCTTTCAGAAAGTGTGGCCGTGGTCTCTGCAACAGGTGTTGATGCACCCGCCGATCTGGGTGCGCGTTTTTCATCCGTCCTCGCCAAGCTCGATGGCCGCCAGGTCAGCGCCGATGCGCTGTTCGAGACGTTAAGGATAGAGACGCTGGATTGGGGCATCGATAACGATGTCGAAACCACGTTGCTCGCACGCGACGAGAAACCGGTCACTGCAGGCGACGACCGCTAAGTCTTTACCAGCCAATTACTTGTAGCCGTGCGTCAGGGCGCATGGGTCGGGCATCGCCCAAAATGCGTCATAAATTTGGCAAGCCCCCTTGCCAGACGCAAGTTATTGCAAATCCACATTGTCCGAAATCGCACGGCCGCCCCGCCTCGCGGCGCGATTTTGCTGCATTCGCAACAGCATACGAGGCAAATGCACCATATGGCACAATTGGCGATTGTTTGTCCAAAATACAACAACTCGCGTCATCTGCCTTTCTGTTAAGGACTCCGGCCGCGAGTCCACCTAATCTCTTCGCTGCATGGGGCGTGTTTGCGCTCTATTATTGGAGGGTTGACTATGCGGACGAGACTAATAGCTCTTGGAGCGACTTGCGTCATGGCCACTGGCGCGGTTGCGGCCGATCTCCCAATCATCGAGCCGGTCTATTCCACCCCGCTGTATGACTGGAATGGCTTCTATGCCGGTATCAACGCCGGTTATGGCGGCGGGGTGTTCAAGCATCCGTTCCAGCTCATCGGACCTGAGGAAGAGGTCGAACCAGGCGTCGCTGAATTCGTACCCCCTGGCCCGGGCGAGATCATCCTCGCCACCGGCTCGGCCGACGTTACCGCAGGCGGCTTCGTCGGCGGCCTCCAGGCCGGCTACAACTGGCAGTGGAACGAGAACTTCCTGCTCGGTATCGAAGGCGATATCCAGGGCTCATCGATCGACGGTCGGGTATCGCTCAACATCACCGACGAAGAGGGTACGTTCCTGCCACCGGGAGAGTCAGCCGACTTCGACCTCGGCACCCGGCTCGACTGGTTCGCCACCATTCGCCCGCGCATCGGCTGGGTGAACGATCGCTTCGTCGTCTATGCCACTGGCGGCCTCGCCTGGGGTCGGACGACATCCTCGATCAACGGCACGATCGCAGACCAAGCTGTCATCGACGAGTCGGTCACCAACGACCGGTTCGGCTGGACCATCGGTGCCGGCATCGAATACGCGCTCACCGACAACATCACCTTCAAGACCGAGTACCTCTACACCGACCTGGGCAGCGAGCCGATCATCAACGCCGATTTCGGTGATTTCAACTTCCAGGCCGAAAGCGAGGTGGCATTCCACGTCGTTCGAGCCGGGCTGAACTTCCAGTTCTAAGGTCAGACGCGAGCCAACTGCCCCTCGGTCACGCCGGCCGAGGGGGCTTCTTACGACCTGCCGAGGCCTGTTGATATTAATCATAGCTCGAACAGTTGATCGCCCGGGAGCTTGCGGCTCGCCGGGCTTAGTGTTTTGTTAACTCACCCGTCTTGCGGCGGATCGACACCTGTGGGCGCAGTTCGCGCCCTGCGTTAGATTTGGAGTTGGTCATGCGTAGTCGCGATATACTGCAGCTCGCCGGTGCTTGTGCGTTCGGTCTGCTGGCTTCCCTCTCGTATTCATCTTCGGCATCGGCCTTTGCTGGTCTTTCAGACAAGCAGAAGGCCCATATCGAAGAGTACATCCACTGCAAGACCCTGCTCTGGACCGACCTCGCCGCATTCGAGGCCGACCCGGCATGCGGCGGCACTGTCGTCGAGGTGCGCTCGATCGCCCCGAACGGCAGCGGCCCCGGCTCGCCACGTTACGTGCCGCCGAAGCATGACGATTGTGATTACGGTGGGCAGCCCACGATCTTCTCCGAGCGCGAGTACTGCCCCGAGTAAGCCAGTCTCGATTCTGGTCCAGCAATGCCCGGGGCTCGACCCCGGGCATTGTCTATGGGGCCGATGCACCGCGGCCGGCGGTCATTTGTGCTTTCGCTGGCGCCCGCCCACCGTGTTCAAAAAGGCCTCGAGCGGCGCCTTCCAGGTTGCCTCGCGGCCGGCGGTGAGCGCCAGTGCGTGGCCATCGCCGCGCACGGCGGGGAGCAGGTGGTACTCAGCATTCCCGCCGGCAGCGCCGAAGGCATCGGCCATGCGACGCGACAGGTCTGGCGCAAAGTAGCTGTCGTTCTCCGCATAGAGCCAGAGCGTCGGGATCCGGGCGGTCCGCCCGTAAGCCGCAGCTGCGGCGATCAGTTGGTCCGGCGCGCAGTTGTTATTGGCCTTGTTGCGATCGCGACCACCGCGACCACCCGAAAAATCCACCACCGCGGCGACCCCGTCCGGATTGCGGCTCGCCAGCGCCAGCGCCGCCCAACCGCCGGCCGAGTTTCCGATCACCACAATACCACCCGGCGCGATGAAGTTCTGGGTCTGCATGAAGTCTATCGCGCTGGATATACTGTCGGCGGCAGCAAGTCCGGCCCGTTTGAAGTCCGGATTACCGCAAAACCCCTGCCCCTCGAGGTAGCGCCCGCCAGTAATGCCATGCCCAGGCCGCTGCGGCAGCAATACCGCGTAGCCACGCGCCACCAGCCAGGCCGTAAGCGCCGGGAACGCCGGCAGCGTCACCTTGGCCCGGCGCGCCCGGTCCTCGTCCGAACCATGGTTGATCACCGCCAGTGGAAACGGTCCGTCACCCGGCGGTCGGTAAAGCGTCGAGTGCATCAGCACGCCCTTGAGCGACGACGGTATGAGCCACAGCTGCTGGCGCTGTGCCCCGCCCTCAGGGCCGGCAGGGCCGGCGCGAAGCTGGCCCGCCCCGCCTGCGGCCGACGTTGCAACCGACAGCGCAATGCCGATCAGGGCGACTGCCAGGATCGCGATCATTCCTCGCTGGATACTCAGCATTCGAGCCCCCTCACCTGCCGGCCAAGTCTGCCACCTGTTGATCGCCGACGCGACGAAGACAGGGCAGCTTCACGGCAGTTTTGCGGCGAGCGAGTCGTTGACAAGACCCCGACGATTCGAGGCGGAGTCCTTCGCACCCCGATCGGCACCATGAGCAAGATTACCTACGGATATACAGATGACAACGCTATCCACGTCTTGGCAGCGCCGCAGTTGTGACACCTTCGCAACACCATGAAGACTCCAGATCGAGTCTTTCTTCGGATCGATAGACTCTGCTTGCTGTAATTCTGGAGTCCACCTAAGCATTTTGTCATCGCGTGGTAATCGGCCACAGGCGCCGGCAAGACGTTTGGCGTCATAGGCACCAGAAGGACGGGGGACTGCATGTCGAATACGGTCAAGCTGAAGACGGGGAAGCGCAATCGTCGCGCCGGGAACTCCAGCATCCGCTTCGTGCGTGTGAAGAGTACAGAGAGGGCATGGTTGCTGGCCGGTACGGCGCTGTTTGCCGGTGTGATCGGCATCGGCGTAGCGGGTGCACCGACGCGGGCAGTCGCCGCGGACTGCTTGGAGACCGGGGCTGGGACCAACGTCTGGAACTGCAACGGCGCGACGAACAACTCGCAAACTCTCAACCCTGACGGCACCTTCCTGGTCAATGTTGACGGCAACCCGTCCCCGTTCCTGCAGACTTATGCCGGCGGCACCGCTTTCACCGTGAATGCTGATGGTGAGGACGGGACGATCGATGTGGGCAACCCCGCCTCCATCCAGAATTCGACCGGGAACGGCTTTGTGCTGAACGACGCTGGAACGGTCGGCATCACAGTCGACGGTCGCATCGAGGGCGGTAGCAGCGCCGATGTCGTTTCGTCGATCTTCCAGCCCGGCGATGGGTACCGCATCGTCGGTGACCCAGGCGCAATTACGCTCGACGTGAACGCCAACGGCATCATCCGTGGCGCCGACGACGGTCTGGTGGTGACGGCTGCCAATTCGCTGGTCGTCAACAACCGGGGTCTGATCGCAGGCCGTGGATTGGCCAGCAGCGGCGCCAATGACAGCGAGGGCATCCTCGTCTCCTCCAATGGCAATTTCGGCTCGCAGATCGGCGGCTCGGTCGAGATCAACAACTACGGCGAAGTCCTGGGCAACGCCCGTTCCAGCCTCAACCCCGGCGGCCAGGGCATCAGCGTCTCGACCAGTGAAGACGTCACCATCCGCAACCATGTCGAGTACGACAACGAAGACGTTGCAAGCCTTTCACTGATTACCGGCACCAACGGCATCATCGTCTCCGCGGGTGGTGAGGTGCGGATCGAGAACGACGGTCATATCCAGGGCTATGAAGGCGCCGGCATCAGCATCAGGGACGCCAATCGCGCCGAGGTCCAGAACCATAGCTATGCATCGCTGATCGGCGCCACCAACGGCCTGGAGTTCATCGGGATCGCTGGTCCGGCGATCTATGCAGGCGGCGACGGCCTGGTGTTCGGCCAGAATGGTGACGGCCTCTACTTCACCGACATCACCAACATCACCGGTGACGACACGGTTCAGGTCTACAGCAATCGCGCGGGCATCGTCATGGGCTCCGAGGACGGCGTGGGTGTGTACGGGCCGATTGCGGCCTCGACAAATGGCGGCGCCGTCAACATCGACAACGGCGTATATTTCGACGTCGGCTACTCCGACTGGGATGACACGTCGACGGCATATCTGCGCCGCAACGACGGCGGCCTGATCTGGGGCATCAACGGCTCCGGCATCGACATCTACGGCGGAAGCGAAGATGTCGTGGGCGATATCAACATCAACAACCAGGGCACGCTCGATAGCTGGTTCGACATGCAGAGCGAAGACGCGCCTGACATCGACTCCATTGCTGCGCCGTACCTGGGCCTGCTGTCGATGGCGGCAGTCGATTTCACTGGGCACGAAGATGGACTCGACATTCCGCGCGGCATTATCGGCGACTGGGCCGGTATCGCGATCGGCTCAACGACCGGGAACATCAATATCAACAACGGCGGCTTCTATGCCAACGGCACCACGACGGATGATCGTGGCACGCCGAGTGAAGACGACGACGTCACTCTGGCTATCACCAACCAGTGGATTGGCGGTGGCCAGATCATCGGCATCGACGGTTTCGGCGTCTACCTGAACGACATCGACGGCAACGTTAATATCTACAACGGCAACGATGACGACGCGACGCAGCGGGGTGGCGTGATCGTCGGCATGACCGAGGACGGTGTCGGTCTCTGGGGTCTTTCCGGCTCGTTCAACCAGAACAACGACGGCGGTGTCACCTATGGTGCCTGGAACGGCATCAACCTGCATAATGTCGACGGTGTCGAGACCGAAGACGGTCGCCGGCAGGCTGCCCATCTCAACAATGTTGGCGGCACCGTCTGGGGCAACGACGCAGATGGCTTCCACCTCTGGGGCGCCAATGGCGATGTGAACATCGACGGCCCCGAGGGCACGATCTATGGCTATGACGACGGTGTCCGCGTCGGCAACGTCTTGGGTGGCAGCTTCTACCTCAACAATGCCGGTGGTTGGATTCAGGGTTACACCGGCGATGGCGTCCAGGTTTCGGGCGTTCAAAGCGAAGATTTCGGCGAGGATGGCATCCTTGGCGGCGAGGCCTGGGTCGAGAACGGCGACTTTAACAACAGCAGCGAGGATTGGGGCGGCAATGGCGGCCTCATCATCGGCGCCGAAACCGCGGTGTCGTTGCATGCGGAGCGCGCCGGTCTGCAGAACGGTAGCCGCGGTATCGTCATCGGCCAGGGGTCCTGGAACAACCCGGTGGTCGAGCTGTACACCAATAGCGGCGGCGAAGATGGCCGGACGGCTCAGGTGTTCAACCGTGGCCTGATGACCAGCGACAACTTCCCGGACCTGCATACCAGCGCAACCACGCCAGACGGCGACGACCTCACCAATCCATTGGCGGAAGGTGCGCTGCAGACGCTGCTGACCCGGCCGATCACCGACGCAGAGTATGACGACCTGCTAGACGAGCAGTATGAGGCCTACCAGTACGTGTGGTCGGCTGGCCAGAGCGGCACCGGCCTACCGGACTTCGAGCGGTTCGCCGACGCGTCCAACGACGTGCTGATCAAGTCGCGTGGTGGTGCCCTCGATCTCTACAACGAAGGGACGATGTTCGGCCGAATCAACTCCGACGGCACCAACTACGACGACAACGCGAACCTCAAGGGTGCGCAGATCATCAACTTCGGCAACTGGTTCACCACCGACAGCGGTCAGTGGGGCAACGAGATCCACGGCAGCAGTCGGGATCAGGTGCTGAACGGCGGCTGGATCCAGACGGCACTCGACGGCTCGATGGGCGAGTACACCTCGTTCAACGGCGTCAACGAGTTCCGCAACGGCGGCGTGCGCGAAGACTTCTTCGGCGAGGGCGATGACCTCGTACTGGAATACGGCCTGCTCAGCATGCTGGATGGCGGTGTCGGCGACGAGACCTACATCACGCACGACTTCTACGGTTCCGAGTGGGACGACGGCACGCACAGCACGTTGGCGGTGGACATTGCCTTCGCTTACACCCCGATGGTCGATCGCTCCGACTATCTCATCGTCGAGGAAGCCATCAACGACTCGACCGGCGTGATCTTCAATCGCGTCAGCCCCGAGGGCTCGACAACCGTCCTCGGCGACCGGATCTACTTTGCCGAGTCCGAGTATCGCAACAACTACGGCGACAACGCCTTCTTCATCGACCCGAACTCCGACAACTACATCGAGGTGGACGGAGTCGCAGCGATCCAGGACGGCCTCTATGCCTGGTACGAGGATGAATCTGGCGGGGTCGGCGACGACTACGACTACTACCTGGAAAGCACCTTTGCACCCCAGGCCGTGCAGCTGCCGAGCCTGATCACCGCCGCGCAGAACATCTGGCACGATACGGCAGGCCAGGTTGCAGACCACGTTTACGGCAATCACTTCCCGCTGGCTGGCAACGGTGGCGGCGGTGCGGACCTGCCGGTCGGCGAGTTGCCGGTCGATGCCGCCGCAGCTCCGGGTGCGGCGCTGTGGGCCAAGGTCACCGGCAGCTGGACCGATCGGAACACCGAGGTGGTCCAGGAGATCCCGCCGGCAGTGCCCGTGACCATCGACACCAGCTTCGTGCAGGACACCTTCTCGGTTCTGGCCGGTGCTGACTTCCAGCCGATGGGCGGTGGCGACGACGGGCTGCGGGCCGGTGTGTTCGGTGGCTACGTGTCGTCGAACCTCACGTTCGACAGCTACGGTGCCTCGGCTGATTTCTCCGGTGGTATCGTCGGTGCCTACGCGGCCTACACCATGGGCGGCTTCTACGCCGATGCCGAGGTCAAGGCCGACCTGCTCCAGGTCACCTATGCGGCGCCGATCAGCCCGGGCTTCGAAGTCACGGGCGCCTCGACCAGCATCGGTATCCTGGCCAATACCGGCTACCGAATGGAAGTGGGCGACAGCGCCTTCTTCGAGCCGATCGCCTCGCTGTCGTTCGTATCGACCGAACTCGAAGGCTTCGACGCCGGCGGCGCTTCGGTGGAATTCAGCAACGGCAACAGCCTGCAGGGCGGTATCGGTGCCCGAGCCGGCGTCACGCTCGGCACGCCGGGCGACACCACCACCGAAGTTGCGGTGCTCGGCAAGATCTGGAACGAGTTCGAAGACGCCAATGTCGTCACCGTCACGGATGGGCTGGGTAACAGCGCCAGCTTCACCGACGGGATCAGCGGCGTGTTCGGCGAACTCAGCGGCAGCGCGACGGTCTACAGCGCCGACAAGAGCTTCTCGGCCTTCGGGTCGGCAGGCGTCAAGTTCAACGACAGCTTCACCACCGTCGATGCCAAGGTGGGCGTCCGCAAGGGCTTCTAAGCTTAGCCTCCAAAGCTAACCAAAGGGCCGGTCCTTGGACCGGCCCTTTTCTTTTGCGGAGCGAGCCTTTGCCGGCTGGCAGAGGCCACGGGCCGGCGAGCGCAGTGGAGCGATCGCAGAGCCGGACGGCAACAAGCCAGCTGAAGTGGGCGGTGGCGGATCGACGGGCCCGCATCCCCTACCCGACCAACGCGGGGGCAGATGCAGATCGGAGAGCAACCTTCCCTGCGGCCGCCGACACAGCACTGGCGCAGGACAGAACCCCTGACGACACTCACCACCGTGCCGAATGGAGGAAACGCCATCGGCACGGCTCCCACGCTGGCCCGTTCGGGGGAAAAGGAGTGCGCCTGGTGATCGCCTCGGCACGGCGACCGGACGCACTGGGAGCCGCGACACGCTCACGAGATGCGGCGCTCTAGATGGCTTCCCGTCGGGTTACATCTGCGAGGACATGCGCCGCGGTGCCGAAGGCATCGAGGTGCCAGCGTCGGCGCGCCTCGTGCTCTGCTCCGTCAATAGCTCGCAACGGCGCCTGGAAATTCGAAGAGAAGTGCCACGTATTGCCGCCGGGATTGAGCTCGAGCACAAAGAGCCTGTCGGTGGCGGCATCGCGGATGATGTCGCAGCCCTGCAGCGGCGCCTCCGGCACCGCCCGATATGCCGCCCGCGCCAGCGCCACGACGTCAGCGCGATAGAGGAAGGTCTTGGTTTTGCCCAACAGCACATTCATCGCAACAGGCGCCGCCTCGATCGTCTCGTCATCGCTCGACAGATCGACCCGATCTTCCCCCGCCTCCGACATCTGGCAATAGAGCGGCTCACCAAACAGGGTCAGCACGCGATAATGCGGCATACGCGGACCTGAGTTGATGAACTGCTGAACCACCATCGGCCCGAGCCGGCCAGGATGACCTTCGGGGTAATCCTCCGGCTTGATGTAGCGCACCCTCACGGTCCGCATCAGCTGGATGCCAGTTCCTTTCGAGGAGGTGATGATGTCGGTGGGTTTCAGCACCACGAACTCCCCCCAAACCGCTGGATCGAGCGTCGTATCCGGGCCAAGAACAGTGCTCATCGGCACCCGTACCCCGGCTTGGTCGAGGCGATACAACTGCTCGAACTTGTGGATCAGGCGGCCGTGATAGACTTTGCCCCGTTCCGGAACGAACTTGCCGAGGGGGCCCGGCGAGAACACGAGGCTTGGCAGCGTGGCCGCCAGCTTGCGGATCTCCAGGCCAGGACGATCGAAACTGACAACCATCACGCCCGTGGTCGGATCAATCCGGCGAACCATTCGGGCAATCTCGTGCCAGTCGCTTGCAGCCTGCCAGCCCGGCTGGTGCACGATGACCAGATGGCGCTGCAGCGCCGGCTGCAAAGACTTCGCCGCCTCGGCGGCTGGCACTGCCGGTGGATCCGTCGTGTTCTTCGATCGTGCCATAATGCGCGCCGCCCGTTATCAGCGTCCGACAGGACAGACCCCACGATGAATACTGCTTGAACTACACTATATCCGGGCCTGTTGGTGGTCGACCGAACAAGCGCTGGTTTTGTGCTTCCGGCGGCCTGTGTTGCGCTCGCGCCCGGCATGGGGGGTGCTTTCCCACCGACGCGGCCTAGACCGCTTCGCGGCGCGTCACATCCGCCAGCACATGTGCGGCAGTGCCGAATGCATCGAGGTGCCAACGCCGCTGATACTGAAGGTCCGGCCCCTCGATCGCTCTGGCAGGATCCTGAAACGATGAGGAGAAGTGCCAGGTGTTTCCACCGGGGTTCAGCTCGAGGATGTAGGGCAAGCCGGTGCGCGCATCGCAGACGACGTCGCAGCCTTGCAGCGGCACTTCGGGGATGGCGCGGTAGGCGGCGCGAACCAAAGCGGCAATGTCGGCCCGAAACACGAAGCTCTTCCGCCGCTCTTCCTGCGGCACGCCCTGTGTGGCGATCACCTCGGCCTCGATCCGCTCGTCGGAGCTGTCGAGCCCGACCCGGTCGAGCTTGCTCTCGACATACTGGAAGTACAGCGGCTCGCCGAACAGCGTGAGCACTCGGTACACCGCGATGCGCGGACCGGTGTCGATGTATTTCTGTACGACCATGGGCCCTTTGCGGCCGGGATGATCCTCCGGATAATCCTCGGGCCGGATGTAGCGTACCCGTTGCGTGCGCATCAGCTGAATGCCGGTGCCATGCGACGAGGTGCCGATATCGGTCGGCTTCACCACGACGAACTCGCCCCACAGGGCGGGGTCGAGCCTGGTATCGGGCTGCAGGATGGTGGTCGGCGGCACCCGTACTCCTGCCCGATCGAGCCGATGCAGCTGTTCGAACTTGTGGATCGGGCGGCCGTGATAGACCTTGCCTCGTTCCGGAGCGAACCTGCCGAGCGGCCCGGGCGAGACAACCAGGCTGGGAAGCGCCGCCGCCTGTTTCCGCAATTCAGGTTCGGGCCGATCAGCCCCGACAATGAACACGCCTGTCGTCGGATCAATCCGACGCACCATCTGCGCAATCTCGTACCAGTCGCCGAGCGCCTGCCAGCCCGGCTGGTGCACGATCACCAGATGACGCTGTAACGCCGGCTGTAAAACTCTCGTTGCAGCAGTCGGCTCTGCAGCAGGTTCCATCGCCGGCTTGGTCTTCGATCGTGCCATGTTCGCGCGCCACCAGTTCTTGACGCAGGATAGGGCAAAATTCGCGCCATAGAAAGTTGAAGATTGCAGTACTCGCCAAAGACTTAGTCGACAAATCGCCCATCGCAGACTTGCACTGGCCGATGCCGTTCTGGTACATCGTGAATGCTGGGGGCGCCGCAACGAGGACACGTAGATGGGACTGCGCAGCTTTCTGTATATCTCCGCCATCGCAATGGGTTTTGCTGCGGCGCCGACCATGGCTCAGGAGCCGGTCCTCGGTGGTGAGGCCGAAGCCGCGCCAGCGGCGCCGACCGCGCAGTGGAGTGGCCGCTGTGTTTCCGACGACCGTCAGTCGGGCGCTGAGTGTACGATGATCGAGCGTGCCTTTGTCGGCGCCAACCGGCAGGTGGTCGGCACGGTCTCGCTGCGTTTCCCGCCCGCCGGGGCCGCCGCGAATCTGCAGGTCTCAGTGCCGCTCGGCATCTATCTTGGCGCCGGTATCGGCTTCAACATCGACGGGGCCAGCGCACAGCAACTCGAACTGCAAACCTGTGACCGTAACGGCTGCTACGCCAGCGGCGCGGTGTCGCCGGAAATTCTCACCGCGATGCAGAACGGGCAGAAACTGAACATCCAGTTTCAGAGCATGAGCAAGCAGGTGGTGACCCTCGAGATGTCGCTGGCCGGCTTTACGGCGACCTACCAGAAGCTGAAGTAACCCGCCGCGCGCGAGCGACACAACGCCTGGCGAAGCGCGACCTGAAGACGAGGAACCGGTTGCCTATGCCGCGGTCACCGAGAGTCGAGCCACAGTTTGACGACGACACCGAGAGCGAGGTCGTACCGGACCACCGCGCGACACGCGAACGCGCGCCGCGCCGGCGGTCCTCATGGCTCGCATGGCTCCTCTCCGTTGTGGTTGTGCTGCTGATCTTTGCCGGCGCCGGTATTGGTTACCTGCTCTGGCGGCAACCGCTTCCCAGCGCTGCGACGGTGGAGGTCGCGCCGGCCGCAGCGACCACGTCGACGCCCACCGAGGCGCCGCCGATCGCGCCGTCGGCTGCTGCCGTCGCCGCGAACCGAAAGGTCGAGCAGATCAAGGACTGGTTCGTGATCTGTCCGGCCGATGACGCCACGGCCTGCTACATGGAACAGCAGCTATCTGCCAAAGAGTCCAAGGGCATAGTGTTCGCGTGGACCGTGTGGCGGGACGCCGAGGGTGTCATCCATGCCGCCTGGCGTACGCCCCCTGATGTCGCCACCAATCGCGGCCTCACCCTCGACATCGGCGACGGCAAGCTGCGGACCGTGCCTTTCGTCGAGTGCAGCGGCGGCAAGTGCCTTGTCCAGGCAATCCTCGCACCGGACTATCTGAGCAAGCTCGATGCCGCGGCCAATATCTCGGCCATCGTCGTCCCCACCGCGACCGGCAAGCCAGTGAGGTTTGCGTTGAGTTCCAGGGGCTTCACCGAAGCTTTGGCGCGCCTGGCGCCGACGAAGTAGGCAACCCGCTACTGCTGGGCATCGAAAGCGTCAACTGCCGGCATTGGTCACGTAGCAGCCGCCGCCATCGGCCTTGATTGCCGCGCAGATGGCATTGGCGCGCTCCAGCGAGGGTGTCGGGAGTTGGACGCGATAGATGTCACCAGCAGTTTCAACGATGGGTTTGGCTTCCCCGAACAGCGTACTCCAACGGCCTTCGACATAGGCGCGCGAACGCTCGGCCTCAGAGGCGCTCGACTGGCTCGAGAGTTGCACGATCGCCGCCCCACCACCCACCGCTGGATCGGCGGGCTGTTCCAGCGCCACGGTGATGGCGAGCGGATCGCCGCTGGTGATACCGAAATCGGTCAGTTCCGCCTCGGTGAACACGTACATGTCGTCGGGCGGGGTGCGCAGCATGTGCGAGATCACCCGCTGGTCGACGCCAAATGATTGCATCGCATCGAGCACGTCGCCAAGCGTGCTCTGCGCCAGCACCAGGTCGGCGACCTCGGCCGAAATCTGATGCACCCCAAGCTCGCCCAGGGCCTGCCGGTCGGTGCCGGCAAAGAAGATGTAGGCACAGGCCGAATAGCAGCCCATGTCGGGCGGCACGAATGTGGTCAGCCCGCGCTTATGGATCTCGTCGGCCATCCGCAGCGCAGAATCCACCGAGCCGCCTGGGCTGTTGAGCGCCACGATGCGGACCCCCGGTCGGGCCGCGAGGGCGCGATCGAACTCGGCGGAGGTCTGATCGGTGATGTCGGCATTGAGAACGATCAGATCAGGCTGATCCTCCGGCAGGCTGAAGGCGCCGCGCGGCGGCGCGCCGCCGGTGCCCTCGGCCTTCTTCAGCTCATCAGGTGGCGGGAGGTTGCCGAGTGGAGTGAAGTGCGAGGCGATGTAGACCGAGGTGACCGCACCTTCATGCGCGTAGCCCTTGCCCCAGGCGAGGGAGTAGCCCACTGCCTCATCGGCCGCGCTGACGAACATGGTGTAGAACGAATAGTCGCCGATCTGGCCGGAGACGACGAACCGCCCTGCCCCGAAGCTGCGATAGGTGACGGTCCGCTCCGGATCCGGGCTGGTCATGACGTCGAACAGCGTCTCGAACGACTGGTCGGCCAATGAGACGTGCATGGTCTCGAGCGAGAACTCGCCATCCTCGCTGACATAGGAGGTGCCGGCGTCGGTCGGGTTGCGGATCGACAGCAGGCGCAGCGGGATCATCATGGCGACATGCGCCGGAGTGTCGCTGACCAGCTCGATACCGAGCTTGCTGTCCATCTGTCCGGCCAGATCACGCAGCGAGCGGCGCTCGAAATCGGTGAGAACACCGGTCGTGGCGCGACCCTGGCTCTTCTGGAACGCCGCGATGGCATCGAAGGTGCCGCGCCCGAACTGCCCGTCGACCAGGTACTGATAGTGGCCGAGCAGAATCAGGTCGGTCTGCGTGGCGGAGCGCTCGTCGTCGCTCAGCCGTTCGAACCAGGCCTTCGAATCATCGAAGGAGGCGTGCGCGGCAGCGGTCGATGCCCAGAGGAGCAGCAGCCACAGCAGGAGCCGGAACGCATTGCGCATGAGATACTAGCCAATCAACCCGATCGGCATTGTCGCATCGATCGAAGGGCGGCGCCAGCCGATGGCGGGGTGTTCACAGGATGTGTTGTCGCGGTATGCCTTGTCCCCGCCGAGCGGGCCGAAGCGGCGCCAACATTGGCTCGTCCCCTCCGACTTACCTCCCCACCGGGTCATTCCCGCGAAAGCGGGAACCTCTGTTTTGGAGAGCTGCGGAAAGCGCAGAAAACGTGGGCCCCCGCTTTCGCGGGGGTAACACCGAGTCTTTGGCAAGTAGGTGCCAAGGGAACAGTCGCGCTAGATCGAGTAACCCGTATCCCACTCGAAGACTCGGGCATAAAGGTCGTCGGCCATCTGCACGGGATCTTGCGATGCGCCGTGCAGCACGATGTCGGGCTTCTCCGGCGCCTCATATGGGCTTGAAATGCCAGTGAAATTCTTGATCTCACCGCGCCGCGCCTTGGCGTAGAGGCCCTTGGGGTCGCGGGCCTCACACACTTCGAGCGGGGTGTTGACGAACACCTCGGTGAACTTCACGTCACCCGCCACTTCCCGTGCCAGCCGGCGCTCATTGCGGAACGGCGAGATGAACGAGACGATGACGATCAGCCCCGCATCGGCCATCAACCGCGCCACCTCAGCGACCCGCCGGATATTCTCGACGCGTGCCTCATCGGTGAAACCGAGATCCTTGTTGAGGCCGTGGCGGACATTGTCGCCGTCGAGGATGTAGGCGTGGCGGCCTTCGGAGGTGAGGCGCTTCTCGATCAGGTTGGCGACCGTCGATTTGCCGGATCCCGAGAGGCCGGTGAACCAGACGATCTGCGGCGTCTGGCCCTTCATTTCGGCGCGGACCCGGCGGTTCACGTCGAAGGACTGGTAGCTGAGGTTCCTGGCGCGCTGCAGGCCATACTCGATGACCCCGGCGCCCAGCGTGGCGTTGCTGATCCGATCGATCAGGATGAAGCTGCCGGAGAGCGGGTTGTCGCCGTAGCTGTCGAAGGCGATCGGCTTGTCGGTGGCGATGGTGACGGTGCCGACTTCGTTCAATTCCAGAGTCTTTGCAGCCGATTGCTCGAGCGTGTTGACGTTGGTTCTGAACTTCAGCGCGGTGATCGAAGCGGGCACCTGCTGGGCGCCGAGCTTCAGGAGGTAGGAGCGGCCGGGAATGGCCTGCTCGTCACTCATCCAGACCAGGCGGGCCTGGAACTGGTTGGAATAGTCAGGCGTGTCGCCCGGGTGCACCAGGACGTCGCCGCGCGAGATATCGACCTCGCGATCGAGCACCAGCGTCACTGCCTCGCCGGCAATGGCGCGCGGCTGGTCGCCATCCATGGTGACGATGCGGGCCAGCTTGGCCGGCTTACGCGAGGCGGCGACGAGAAGATCGTCTCCAACCTTCACTTCACCAGAGGCGATCGTGCCGGAGAAGCCACGGAAATCGAGGTTCGGGCGGTTGACCCATTGCACCGGGAAGCGGAGCGGCTTTGCAACCCGGTTGGTCGCGACTTCGATGCTCTCGAGATAGGGCACCAGTTGCGGGCCGTTGTACCAGGGCGTCTGCGGGCTGGCGGTCAGGATATTATCGCCGTTCAGCGCCGAGAGCGGGATCGCCGCCAAAGTCTCGAAGCCGAGATCTCTCGCGAAGGCGCGATACTCAGCCTCGATGGCATTGAACACATCGGCGTCGTAGCCGACGAGGTCGATCTTGTTGACCGCCAGCACGACGTGCTTCACGCCGATCAGGCTCAGGATGAAGCTGTGGCGACGCGTCTGGGTGAGGACGCCCTTGCGGGCATCGATCAGCACGATGCCGAGATCGGCATTCGAGGCGCCGGTCGCCATGTTGCGGGTGTACTGCTCGTGACCCGGCGTATCGGCGACGATGAACTTGCGCTTGTCGGTGGAGAAGAACCGGTAGGCGACGTCGATGGTGATGCCCTGCTCGCGCTCGGCGGTGAGGCCGTCGACGAGGAGCGAGAAATCGATGCCTTCGTCGCCGGTGGTGCGGTTCCGGCTTTCCTTGCGCAGGCTGGCCAACTGGTCGTCGAGGATCAGCTGGCTATCGTAGAGCAGGCGGCCAATCAGCGTCGACTTGCCGTCATCCACCGAGCCGCAGGTGAGGAAGCGCAGGAGGCTTTTGTCGGTCTGTTCGGCGAGCCAGAGCTCGAGGGCGGTTTCGGCCGAGGGGGCGGTCATGGGTACGCTGGCCATCAGAAGTACCCTTCCTGCTTCTTCTTCTCCATCGAGCCGACACTGTCGGAATCGATGAGGCGGCCTTCGCGCTCCGAGGTGCGGGAGGCCTGCATTTCCATGATGATCGACGGCAGGTCGGCGGCGTCGGAGCGGATGCCGCCGCTCAGCGGATAGCAGCCGAGGGTGCGGAAGCGGATCATCTCCTCGCGCGCCGTTTCGCCGGGATTGAAGCGGAAGCGGTCGTCATCGACCATGATGAGGGTGCCGGAGCGCTCCACCACCGGACGGCGGCGGGCGAAGTAGAGATCAGGAATCTCGATGCCCTCGGCGTAGATGTAGGTCCACACGTCGAGCTCGGTCCAATTGGAGATCGGGAACACCCGCATGCTCTCGCCGGGCGCCAGCCGCGTGTTGAAGATGCGCCACAGCTCGGGCCGCTGGTTCTTCGGATCCCAGGCGTGCTGGGCATTGCGATGCGAGAAGATGCGCTCCTTGGCGCGTGACTTCTCCTCGTCACGGCGGGCCCCGCCGATGGCGGCATCATACTGGCCGGCATTCAGGGCCTGGCGCAGCGCCTGGGTCTTCATGATGTCGGTATGCACGGCCGAGCCGTGATCGAACGGGTTGATGCCGGCGGCGAGCCCTTCCGGATTGGTGTGCACGATCAGGTCGAGATCGTGCTGCTTGGCCATGCGATCGCGGAACTCGATCATCTCGCGGAACTTCCACCTGGTATCGATGTGGAGGACCGGAAACGGGATGCGGCTGGGGAAGAAGGCCTTGCGCGCCAGATGGAGCAGCACGGACGAATCCTTGCCGATCGAATACATCATCACCGGCCGCTCGAAGCTTGCCGCGACTTCGCGGAAGATTTCGATGCTTTCGGACTCGAGGGACTTCAGGTGGCTGAGGCCACGCGGGCCGACGGAATTCATTGGCGCTGGGGAACCATGTTGCAACGGCAGTGAAATACGCGCTCAACAGGAGGGCGGCAAGCGCCACTAGACTACCAAAAAAGTCAACTATTCCGCCTGTTTGCGCGTATCTGAGGTTGTAAGGGTGGAGCTTGTCGCATGACCGTCACAGCAAGAACGCCTCTGTCGGGGATACCGAGCAAAGGAAAATCTATTCCATGACCCGAACCGCGCTCGTCTGGCTTCGTAACGACCTCAGGATCGCCGACAACCCGGCATTGCACGCTGCGCTGAAGCACGGCAAGACGCGCGCCATCCATATCGAAGAGACCGATCGCCAGTTGCGGCGGCGCGGTGCGGCCAGCCGTTGGTGGCTGCATCACAGCCTCAACCGGCTGGCAGGGGACCTGGCACAGCTCGGCGTGACGCTCGAAACCGTCGAGGGTGAGGCGGAGGTGGAGCTGTTCAAGGCCGTCGCCGCGCATGACGTTGACGCGGTGTACTGGAACCGCCGTTACGGGCCGGCCGAGCGGGAGATCGATGCCGGGATCAAGGCGCGGTCGAAACGTCAGGGCATCGCAGCGGAGAGCTTTGCCGCCAATGTGCTGGTCGAGCCGTTCGAGATGGCAACCGGCGCCGGCAAGCCGTACTCGGTCTATACGCCGTTCTGGAATACGCTGAAGCAGCGGGAGATCGGCAAGCCGCTGCCGACGCCGCTGTATGGCAAAGCTCTCAAGCCGGTGCCCGTCGACACCGACTACCGCGAGGCCGACTGGGGCCGTAAACTCGGCAAGCACTGGCAGGTTGGCGAGAGGGCGGCGCGGGAGCGGCTGGATCGGTTTCTCCACGAGCTGGTGCGGGATTACCCCGAGGATCGCGATATCCCGGCGAAGTCAGCTACCTCCGGGCTATCGCCGCACCTGGCGTTCGGCGAAATCAGCCCGCGGCAGGTTTGGCACGCGGCGCAAGCCGTGGCACAGCATGCGCCCGGCAAGGCGTCGTCGATCGACAAGTTCCTGTCCGAACTGGGTTGGCGGGATTTCAACTACAACCAGCTCTACCATCGCGAGAACATCGCCACCGTGCCGATGGTCGCGAAGTATGCCGAGCTCAAGTGGCGCCACGCCGACGCAGCGCTCGCGGCCTGGCGGCAGGGGCAGACCGGTATCCCCATCATCGATGCCGGCATGCGTGAGCTGTGGGAAACCGGGGTGATGCACAACCGGGTGCGGATGCTGACCGCATCGCTGCTGGCGAAGAACCTGCTGATCGACTGGCGGCAGGGCGAGCAATGGTTCTGGGACACGCTGGTCGATGCCGACCCGGCGAACAACCCCGGCAACTGGCAGTGGGTGGCCGGCAGCGGGCTCGACGCCTCGCCCTATTTCCGCATCTTCAACCCGGTGACGCAGGGCGAGCGGTTCGATCCATCGGGAGACTATGTGCGGCGCTGGGTGCCTGAGGTGGCAGGCTTGCCGGACAAGCTGGTACATCAGCCGTGGCAAGCGCAGGATGCGGCGAAGCTCGGCTACCCCGAGCCGATCGTCGACCTCAAGCTTTCGCGTGAGCGGGCGCTGGAAGCGTTCAAGGCGCTGTAGCAAGGTCCGATATTCCGTCAATCCCGGCGTCGGCGCGAAATCCTGCCCTTTCTCCCGCGAGCCGGAAAATCGCATACCATTCCGCAGCTTAAGCCTTGGCAGCCCTCAGGCTGCCGCCTAGGTTCAGCCCAACCTCCACAGCCCCCTTTCCCGCTCCATGACCAATCACCCCGACGTTATCTCCGCCATCGGCAACACGCCCCTGATCCGGCTCAATCGCGTCTCCGACGCAACCGGCTGCGAAATCTGGGGCAAGGCGGAGTTCCTCAATCCGGGGCAGTCGGTGAAGGACCGCGCGGCTTTGTTCATCATCCGCGACGCGGAGAAGCGCGGGCTGCTGCGGCCGGGTGGGACGATTGTCGAAGGCACCGCCGGCAATACCGGCATCGGCCTCTCCATGGTCGCCAACGCGCTCGGCTACAAATCGGTGATCGTGATCCCAGAGACGCAAAGCCAGGAAAAGAAGGACGCGCTGACGCTGCTCGGCGCCGAACTGATCCAGGTGCCGGCAAAGCCCTACAAGAACCCCAACAACTACGTGAAGCTGAGCGGCCGGCTGGCCGAGAAGCTGGCGAAGGAACTGCCGGGCGGCGCGATCTGGGCCAACCAGTTCGACAATGTGGCGAACCGGCAGGCGCATATCGAAACCACCGGCCCCGAAATCTGGGAACAGACCGGCGGCAAGATCGACGGCTTCGTTTCGGCAGTCGGTTCGGGCGGCACGCTCGGCGGTATTTCAATGGCGCTGAAGGCGAAAAACTCCAATATCCAGATCGGCCTCGCCGACCCGGAGGGTGCCGCGCTCTACAGCTATTACACCACGGGTGAGCTGAAGAGTTCGGGCAACTCGATCACCGAAGGCATCGGCCAGGGGCGGATCACCGCTAACCTCAAGGACATTGTCGTCGACCGCGCCTACCAGATCCCCGACAGGGAGGCCCTGCCCTATGTGTTCGACCTGCTCGAGCATGAGGGGCTCTGCCTTGGCGGCTCGTCGGGCATCAACATTGCCGGCGCGGTGCGGCTGGCGCGCGACCTCGGGCCGGGCAAGACCATCGTCACCATCCTCGCCGACTACGGCAACCGCTATCAGAGCAAGCTGTTCAACCCGGAATTCCTTCGCTCGAAGAACTTGCCGGTGCCGCATTGGCTTGAGCCGAGGACGCCCATAGACTGGCAGGCAGTCGTTGAGGCGGAGCCTGTTGCGTGACTGAGTTCATCTTTCGAGAGGACAGCTATGTCCGCTCGCTGCCGACGCTGGTGACGGCGATCACGCCCGAGGGCGGTATCGTGCTGGACCGGACGATCTTCTATGCGACCTCAGGCGGCCAGCCGGGCGACACCGGCCGGCTGGAGCGGGCGGACGGCTCGTTCGTCAGCCTCGGCGGCACCATCCATCCCGATGGCGACAAGACGGTGATCGTGCACCTGCCAGCCGAGGGACAAGCCCCGTTGGCCGAGGGTGAAGAGGTGATTGCCCATCTCGACTGGGAACGCCGCCACAAGCTGATGCGCATGCACACGGCGCTGCACCTCGTAACCGTCGTACTGCCCTACCCGATCACCGGCGCGGCGGTGGGCGAGGACAAGGGGCGGGTGGATTTCAACCTGCCGGATGTGCCCGACGCGGCGGAGGTCGAGCGGAAGCTCAACGACCTGGTCGAGGCAGCGTTGCCCGTATCGGCCGAATGGATCACCGATGCCGAACTCGAGGCCAATCCCGGGCTGATCAAATCGATGAACGTCAAGCCGCCGATGGGTCAGGGCCGGGTGCGGCTGGTGCGGATCGGCGATGTCGACCTGCAGCCCTGCGGCGGCACGCATGTGAAGAATACCAGCGAGATCGGCCCGCTGCGGCTCGGCAAGATCGAGAAGAAGGGCGCGATCAACCGCCGGGTATCGGTGGTTTTCGGGTAGGCGGTGCTCCCCCCTTTCCCTTCTCCCCTCAGGGGAGAAGGTGGCCGAAGGCCGGTTGAAGGGTGAGGCGTTGCGATTCGCGCTCACTGAGACGCTGGACCCCTAGCTCTGCTAAGTTGCTAACGCTCCTAAGCGTCGCTGCCTCCTCCCCTCAGGGTGAGGGGAAGTTCCCCTACTCGATGGGTGGAGCCCAGATCAGGCCGCCGTTGATCCACAGCGCGTTCTGGCCGCGGACCACGGCGGCGCCGGTGGCGGGGCCGAAGTTGCGCTCGAAGATCTCGCCATAGTTCCCCACCGCCTTGATGATGTTGGCGATGAACAGCGGGTCGAGCCCGATGCTCGGGCCGAAGGTGCCTTCTAAGCCGAGCAGGCGGCGGATGCGGTGGGTCTTGGCCGCAGCAAGCGAGCCGATGTTGAGCGAGGTGACCCCCGCCTCTTCGGCATTGATCAGCGCGTACAGCGTCCATTCGACGATATCGAACCACTGGTCGTCACCGGCGCGGACCACCGGGCCGTAGGCACCCTTCGAGATGCGCTCGGGCAGGATGCGGTGAGTGGCCGGTTCCGGCAGGCTGCGGCGCATGGCATTGAGGAAGCTGGCAGAAGCGGAGACGGCATTGCACAGGCCCTGGCGATAGGCCACGGCAAGGTCTTCCCGATCCTCGTACAGCACCTCGGTGTAGGTCGCCTGGGTGCCGAAGAAGAACTCGCGCAGGTTGGCGAGTTCCTCTGGCGCGTCGACCACGCAGATTTTGACGTCGTCGAGTTCGTAGGCAGAGACAAAGCCCAGCGACTGCGGCACCATGATCGCCTGTCCGTCGTAGAACGAGGTGGCGACATAGTTGGCGCCGTAACCGGTGTCGCGGCGCATGGTCCAGGGCGCGTTGCGCGCAATGAGGTCGATGCTGCCGGTCTGCAACTGGGCGAAGCGGCTATCGCCTGAGAGCGGCACGAACTCCATCTTGCTGGCGTCATTGAACACGGCAACAGCAACAGCCCGGCAGAAATCGACATCGAAGCCAGTCCAGCGCCCGTCGGTACCAGGCTGGGCAAAGCCGGGCAGCGGATCGGCGGTGGCGCAGATCAGGTGGCCGCGGTCACGGATCGCCTGCAGCGTCGGGCCTGCCACGGCCGGGGTCGCCGGCTGCGCCGAGACCACGGACGGCACCAGCATCGTGATAACAAGGATGACGCGGACGAGGCCACGCCAAACGGCCTGAACCGTCATGGTCTAAACGCTGCTCCAACTCGCCCTCGGCGCGCAATATCCCGATGTGGGATGGCTGGGTCAAGGCGGCACAGCGGCGCGGGGCATCGGCTCCCCTCCCCCTTGAGGCGAGGAGCGGGGGGTGGGGGTGGTGAGGGACGCTTGGTGCTGACTGCACCCCCCTCCCTCAATCCCTCCCCTCAAGGGGGAGGAAGCGACAGCCGCGATATCGCGGCCCGCACCCTCAGTGCAGGATCTGGCTGAGGAAGAGCTTGGTGCGTTCGTGCTGCGGGTTGGAGAAGAATGCCTCGGGCTCGTTCTGCTCGATGATCTGGCCCTGGTCCATGAAGATCACGCGGTTGGCCACCTGCCGGGCGAAGCCCATTTCGTGGGTGACGCAGAGCATCGTCATGCCTTCCTCGGCGAGGCTGATCATCACCTCGAGCACTTCCTTGACCATTTCCGGATCGAGCGCCGAGGTCGGCTCGTCGAACAGCATGATCCTGGGGTTCATGCAAAGCGACCGGGCGATGGCGACGCGCTGCTGCTGGCCGCCCGAGAGCTGGCCGGGATACTTCGCCGCCTGTTCCGGGATGCGCACCCGCTCCAGATACATCATCGCGGTTTCTTCGGCCTGCGCCTTGGGCACGCCGCGCACCCAGATCGGTGCGAGCGTCAGGTTCTGCAGGATCGTCAGGTGCGGGAACAGGTTGAAGTGCTGGAACACCATGCCGACCTCGCGGCGCACTTCGTCGACCCGCTTCAGGTCGGAGGTCAGCTCGACGCCGTTGACGATCACCTGGCCCTTCTGGTGTTCCTCGAGCCGGTTGATGCAGCGGATCAGCGTCGACTTGCCGGAGCCCGACGGCCCGGCAATGACGATGCGCTCGCCCTTCATCACCTTGAGGTTGATGTCGCGGAGCACGTGGAAATCACCGAACCACTTGTTCATGCCGATGATCTCGACCGCCACCTCGGTCTTGGAAACCTGCATATTGGTGGTGTCGATATTGCGATCGACGACGACTGGAGACACGTCTGACATCAGCTACCTCTTGTGGCCGGTATTGAGCCGGCGCTCCCAGTATCGGGAGTAGCGGGAGATTGAGAAACAGAGCACCCAGAACACGGCTGCGGCAAAGATATAGCCGGTGACCGATTGCGTTGGCGATGCCCATTCGATGGCGTCGTTCTTGGTCTTCACCGCCTCGAGCAGATCCTTCATGCCGACGATGTAGACCAGCGAAGTGTCCTTCAGCAGCGAGATGAAACTGCCGACGATGCCGGGGATCACGTGCTTCAAAGCCTGCGGCAGGATAATGAAGCCTGTCCGCTGCCAATAGCTCAGTCCGAGGGCGGCAGCCGCCTCGAACTGACCACGGCCGATGGCCTGCATGCCGCCGCGCACCACTTCAGCCATATAGGCCGAGGCGAACAGCGTCACGCCGACCAGCGCGCGCACCAGTTTGTCGACAGTGGTCCCCTGCGGCATGAACAGCGGCAGCATGATTGAGGCCATGAACAGGATGGTGATCAGCGGTACGGCGCGGATCAGTTCGATGAAGCAGATGCAGAGCGTCTTGATGATCGGGAGCTTCGATTGCCGGCCGAGCGCCAGGAGAATCCCCAATGGCAGCGACAGGCTGATGCCGACCACCGAGATGATCAGCGTCACCAGCAGGCCACCCCATTGCTCGGTCGGCACGTAGCGGAGCCCGAACATGCCACCCGAGAGCAGGATCACCGAGGCAATCGGGAACACCACGAAGAACAGGATGGCGTTGACCACCTTGAACGGCGCTGACGGCCAGAGCAGCGGCAGGCCTATGAGCGCCAGCATGGCGAACACGATGTTCGGTCGCCAGTACTCGGCCATCGGGTAGAAGCCGTAGATGAAGAACTCGATCTCACTGGCGATGTAAGCCCAGCAGGCGCCGACATTCTCGACACGGCACTGCTCAACGGTGCCGCCCGGAGGGACGGCGCGACCGATGAGGAAGCCGTAGAGCGCCGGGACGATCCACAACAGGAACAGCACCGCTATGACGGTGAGGATGGTGTCCGAAACGCTGGCAAACAGGTTCTTGCGCAGCCAGGCGACGAAGCCAGTCTGGCTGCGCGGCGCCGGCTGCGCTTTCTCGATCTCGGAGCGGACGAAGGCGATATCGGTCATCTGCCGCTCCTAGCGTTCAACCAGCGCCACACGGGCGTTGTACCAGTTCATGAGTGCTGAGGTGCCCAGCGACAGGATGAGATAAACCAGCATGGTCAGCGCGATCACCTCGATGGCGCGACCGGTCTGGTTGAGCGTCGTGCCGGTGAACACGTTGACCAGCTCGGGATAGCCGATAGCAGCGCCGAGCGACGAGTTCTTGGTGAGGTTGAGGTACTGGCTGGTCAGCGGTGGGATGATGACGCGCATCGCCTGCGGCACGATCACCAGCCGCAACCGGTCGTTATCCTGGAGCCCAAGCGCCTGCGCCGCCTCGGTCTGGCCATGGCTGACCGACTGGATGCCGCCACGCACCAGTTCAGCGATGAAGGCAGCAGTGTAGATCGAGAGACCGAACACCAGCGCCACAAACTCGGGGGGCAGCTCCAACCCGCCCTTGAAGTTGAAGCGGTTGAGCACCGGCGGATCGAAGGTGACAGAGGCGCCGCTCACCACCCAGACGAGGCCGACAACGACCAGCGTCATCGCGAGGCCGCCGAGGAACACGGGGAAGCGCTTGCCGGTCCGCTCGAGCCGCGCCTTGGCCCATTGCCTCAGCACAACCCACAGCACCAGCGCCACGGCGAGACCGACCCAGACCCAGACGAACTGCTCGTCGGGGATCGGCTTGGGTACGAACAGGCCGCGCTGATTGATGAAGGTATCGAGCGGCAGGGCCAGCGAGTCGCGCACCGCCGGCATGGTCTTCAGCACCGCGAAGTACCAGAAGAACAGTTGCAGCAGCAGCGGGATGTTGCGGAGGGTCTCGACGTAGACGGTCGCCAGCCGGGAGATCAGGTAGTTGGAACTCAGCCGCGCGATGCCGACGGTGAAGCCGATGATGGTGGCAAAGAAGATGCCGATGGCGGCGACCAGAATGGTGTTGGTGAGGCCGACAAGGAACGCCTCCCAGTAAAGCGAGGTGCGATCGAACGGGAACAGCGTGAAGCTGATATCGAACCCGGCCGTCTTCCACAGGAAGTCGAAGCCCGAGGTCTTGTTCTGCGCCTTGAGGTTGATCGCCGTGTTGTTGACGATCCAGACGAGGAACACCACCACCAGAACCGCGACGACGACCTGGTAGATGACGCCCCGCACCACGGGATCGTTGAATGAGAAGCTCCGCGGCGGTGCTTGCGCCGTGTCGATGGATGCCATGAGCTATGCATCTCCCTGCCCAGGAGAAGAAAAAGTACCGGCGCACGCGGGTTCCGCCTGCCGCTCGCCAGAAACGATCAGCCCGGCGCTGAAGTTCAGCGCCGGGCTGCAGAAGGGTGTTACCGGATCGGCGGCGAGTACTGGATGCCGCCGTCTTTCCACAGGGCGTTCAGGCCGCGGGCGAGACCGATCGGCGTGTTCGGGCCGACATGCTTGTCGTAGACTTCGCCGTAGTTACCGACCAGCTTGATGATCTGGTAGGCCCAGTCCTTGGTGAGGCCGATCGGTGTACCGAAGTCGCCTTCGACGCCGAGCAGGCGCTTGATCGCCGGGTTGTCGGAAGCCAGCATCTCGTCGACGTTGGCCGAGCTGACGCCGAGCTCTTCGGCTTCGAGCAGCGCGTAGTAGGTCCAGCGGGCAATGTTGAACCAGCCATCGTCGCCCTGACGCACCACCGGGCCGAGCGGCTCCTTGGAGATGATCTCCGGCAGGATGATGTGATCAGCCGGGTTGGCAAACTTCGAACGCTCGGCGGCGAGCGCGGAGGAGTCAGTCGTATAGACGTCGCAGCGGCCGTCTTCGTAGGCCTTCACCACTTCGTCCTGGTCGACGAACACCACGGTATTGAACTCGAGGTTGTTGGCGGCGAAGTAGTCGGCCGCGTTCAGCTCGGTTGTGGTGCCGGACTCGATACAGACGGCGGCGCCGCTGAGATCGAGGGCCGAAGCGATGTTGTCGGCCTTGCGGACCATGAAGCCCTGGCCATCATAGAACATGGTGCCGACGAACTTGATGCCCAGCTGGGTATCGCGGCTCATGGTCCAGGTGGTGGTGCGCGACAGCACGTCGATTTCACCAGCGCTCAGCGCGGTGAAGCGCTCCTGCGAGGTGAGCGGGGTGTAGCGGACGGAATCCGCGTTGTTGAAGATCGCGGCCGCCAGAGCGCGGCAGTAATCGACTTCCAGACCAGACCAGTTGTTGTTCGCGTCCGGAGCGGAGAAGCCCGGCACGCCGCCGGTGACGCCGCATTGGACATAACCCTTGGCCTTGACCGCATCGAGCGTCGCAGAGGTTGTCGTCTGCGCGAAGGCGGCGGATGCGGATAGGCCGAGGCCTGCCGCAAGCGCGACGGAAAGAAGCGATTTGATCATTGTTATTACCTTGTTTCCTGACCCTGTTCGTCGGGCAACGTGGCCCCAGCCTGTTTGCCCGGCGGCACCTCCGCCTTGGAGGGCGGATGTGATGCTGTTAAGCATCGAAGCGGCAATTGACGGTTGCGTCAAGCGCTATGGCCGAAATGGGGCAGCAAACCTGACTGTTTTTTGCCCATATTTCTTCAGTGACTGCGTTTTGAGCAGAGTGTGAAATGACTGATAACATCGGGAAAGGCGGCAAAGCCGCATCCCTCGCGACCCTTCTGACGCATGGGGGACGAGCATCGGACGAACACCTTGGCTTTGTGAACATGCCGGTGTTCCGCGGCTCGACGATCCTGTTCAAGTCACTGGATGAACTGGAGGATTACAAGGCGCCCTATCGCTATGGGCGCAACGACAACCCGACGACGCGAGCGCTGTGCGACCTGATCAGCGGACTTGAGGGAGCGGCCGGAACGATCGTTGCGCCATCCGGTCTGTCGGCGGTTTCGACAGCTCTGCTGGCTGCCGTTTCGGCGGGCGAAGAGCTGTTGATGACCGACTCTGCCTACGAGCCGACGCGCACCTTCGCGAGCGAGGGGCTGGCACGGTTCGGAGTAACGACTCGCTACTATGATCCGCGCATCGGCGCCGGCATCGCCGCACTGATCACCGACAAGACCAGGGCGATCTTCGTCGAGACACCTGGCTCACTGACCTTCGAGATGCAGGACCTGCCGGCGATTGTCGCTGCCGCCCGGGCCCGCGACATCACGGTGATCGTCGACAATTCCTGGGGAACGCCGCTGTTCCACCGCCCGCTCGAACTGGGAGCGGACATGGTGATGCACGCCGCCACCAAGATGTTCGTCGGGCATTCGGACGCCATGGTCGGGACGGTGTCGGCGAATGAGAAGCTATGGACCCGGTTGAAGCGGACGCACCGCATCCTCGGGGTGGCCGTCTCGCCGGACGACTCTTACCTGACGCTGCGCGGGCTCAGGACGCTGGCGGTGCGGATGAAGCACCACAACGAGGCAGCGCTGGCCTTTGCTGCCTGGCTCGAAGGGCAGCCCGAGGTTGAGGAGGTGTACCACCCTGCCCTCCCCAGCCACCCCGATCATGCGATCTTCAAGCGTGACTTCAGCGGTGCAGGGAGTCTGTTCGCCTTCCGGCTCAAGCAGCGCTCGCGCGACGCACTGGCGGCGATGGTCAACGGCTTCGAATTGTTCGGCATGGGCTATTCGTGGGGCGGTTACGAAAGCCTCTGCATCCCGTTCAATCCCTCCAACATCCGCACGGCGGTCCGGTGGGACGCGCCCGGCCAGATGTTCCGGGTGCATGTGGGCCTCGAGAACCTCGACGATCTCAAGTCGGATATGAGCGCGGCGCTGGAGCGCTACCGGGCTATCGCCTGACCAACAGGGTGCGGAGCGCCGCGAACGGCTGGCGCTCCGTGCCGCCATCGGCCCCGGTGGCGAACAGCCAGCCGCGGGATACGAACAGCTGCCGCACGGCGTAGGCACCGAAGACGCCGAGCACCGCGCCTGCGGTGATGTCGGTGGGGTAATGCTCGCCGGCAATTACGCGCGATACCGCGATGGCGGCAGCGAACACCATCATCGGCCAGAAAGCGCGCGGCCAAAGCAATGCGATCACTGCCGCGAAGGCGAACGCCGTGGTCGAATGTCCCGACGGAAAGCTCTGGTAGTCGTAGGCGCTCCAGTTGAAGCTCTGGAAGCTGAGCGGGGCATCTGCGGTCCAGGTCTCCGGCCGGCCGCGGCCGATGGCGCGTTTCAGCAGGGTTGCCACAAGGCCCGGCAGTCCGACCCCGAGGAAGATGAAGCCGGAGAGCGCGGCGAGCTCCTGCAGCGCGAGACGAAGGTTGTCGCGGGTCAGCAGCGACAGCAGCCAGGCGGCCAGCCAGGCTATGAAGCTGGGCACCAGGATCCAGTCCGATTTGCCCCACTGGGTGATCCAGAAGAACACTGCCCGAACATTTTCAGGAAGGCCCTGCCCCCAGGCAGAGATCGGCCGATCAAGCAGATGCAGCGCCGCGATCACGGCGATGACACCCAGAATGAACCAGGGCGCGCGGCGACGGGTGAGGCCCAACGGCCAAGGTTTGCTCAGATCGATCATCAGGCTCTTGTCGACGCTGAGCACCGGTCGCGTCAACTGTCAGGCAAATGGCTCGCCCGGCTTGCGCTTTCCCGCAACTCCCGATAACGGAAGGGCCAGTTCGGGGTATAGCTCAGTCTGGTAGAGCACCGGTTTTGGGAACCGGGGGTCGAGTGTTCGAATCACTCTGCCCCGACCACTGTAAGGCAGCGACAAGCGCGCAGGTGCGGGCGTCCTCGTGCCCCTCTTCCTAGTTCATTTCACGAACGAACCGGCTACCTATGGTGGCTGCCAACCCCTCACCCGTCTCGGCCTGACGACCGATCCACCCTCTCCCCGACGGGGAGAGGAACAATGGTGATCACCGCGCTCTCCGGATTCTTCTCCCCGTCGGGGAGAAGGTGGCGCGCCACGATGGTCGAGGGCGCGTTACCAAAGCTGACAGCCCTAGCTCGTGCAGATGGTCCCTCAAATGCCTACCGGGGCCCAATCGAATCGAAGAACTCGGTGATGAAGTCCGCACCTCCGCTCGGCTCGCTACCGACGCGGACGGCGTTGGCGAAGCCGATGGCTGAGGAGATCGGGTTGTGGCGCCCGGCGCCGGCGCGCAGGTTCATCACCAGCGTCGGGCAAAGGAACAGGCCGAGGCGGACGACCTGACGCCAGTCTTCGGGCAACAGATCACGATCCCCTAGATCCTGCAGCAACGGGCGCCAGGCGCGCTCCGCCTTCACCCGGAGCAGGTCCTGGCGGACCGGTGTCAGCTCCCAGTCGGTTTCGATGGCAAGGGTGCCATCCCGATAGCTCGCAGTCGTGGCGTAGCGCCTCGCGGCCTCTTCCGGATCATAGAGCCATAGCGGGTGGGCGATGATGTTGTGGAAGGTGGTCTTCACCTCGGCGAGGAGAGACGGCACGTGTTCTCCGGCAAAGGCCGGATCGAAGAAGGAGAGGTTCGGACCGCCCTGCCCCTCGACGTACCAGACATTGGCATTATGCGCGTCGCCATGCGCGACCACGCCACCAGCGTCGGCCAGGCGCGCCGGGTTCAGGCGCTGGTACCCCAGATCGAAGAGCTCACCGATGGTGTTGCGGTAGGCGATGCCGTTGACGATGACCCTTGCCCTCGCCAGTTCGGCCCAGTTCAGGCTGGCGCCAGGAAACTCAAACGTCTGGTCGACATAGAAGCTTTTGAGACGGCCGCCCGGGTAGGCGCCGCTGGCGGGGTCGATCAGGCGCTCAAAGAACAGCCGGTGGATGGACTCGCTCTGCGCCTCAGCCGGGGCGATCGGGCGCAACGTCTGCCGATAGACCTCGGTGACGCGATCGCTCAGCGTCGCCTCGGCAGCGACCGCGGCAGTGCGCCCCGGCCCGTCCTTGAGATCGAGCGCCCGCAGCACATCGGAAAAGCGCGGATCGGTGCGGCGGCGGTAGACGAGGATCTGCTCACCAGGCAGCGTCGAGCTGTAGACCGCCTGATCGACGGGCAATCCGGCGCGCGCCAGGATGTCGGCGCGGTAATACTCGCCGCTCATCTGCTCCTCGCCCTCTTCCTGATGGAACTTGAAGAAGAAGGCGCCGTCGGCGGTGTCGAAGAAGCCGTTGAGCGAGTTGAGGCTGTACTGGTCGCGATTGATCCTGACGTTCTTCGCCTCGATCCGGAACAAGTCGGCGAGAAGGGCCACTAGCAGTGGTTCAGCGCGGCCGTCATCGTGCTTTGCCACGGCGCGGATATCGGCCGTACGGCTGGAAAACTGGGTCATGATCTGTTGGCCGGGCTAGCGGATGGAGATGATGGTCTTGAGGCCTTTGACGTCGCCCGCCAACAAGCGCTCGAAGGCGGCGGGCACCTGCTCGAGCGCAATCTCCTCGTCGAGCAGCGAGAGCAATTGCTCGGCGAGACTATCGGCCAGGGCGATGGCTTGGGGGAGTTCGTCCTTGAAGGCGTGACAGCCGACCAGCTGAATCTCGCGCTCGACCAACAGATTGGGATCGAGATCGAGCTTGCCGTGGCTGATGCCGACCAGGCCAAGAACGGAATTTGATCCAATGACCTCGAGCAGTTGCCGCAACGCAGCGATGCTGCCGGTCGCGTCGATGGCGAAACGCAGCGGCCGGCCGTGATTGGCCGCGGCAACGGCGTCGGGCGTGAGATCGACAACCTGGCCTTCGGTCACTCGCGCCACCATCTGCGCCCGCTCGGCATTGCGATCGGCCAGGAGGAGCGGGCCGTTGTGACGATGCGACAGCGCCAGGGCGCAGAGGCCGCCGATGGTGCCGCAGCCGACCACCAGCACGGCAGCGCCGTCAGCCGGCGCGACCTTGTTGATGGCATGGAGGGCCACAGCGAGCGGTTCGCTCATCGCGGCAACACGCGGATCCATGGTCTCGGGCCGCGGCTGCACCAGCCTCGACGGCAGGATCACCTGCTCGGCGAAGCCACCGTCACAGACCTCGCCGACAAAGCCGAGGCGCTGACAGGCGTTCCGGTGGCCGTCGCGGCACTCCGGGCAGTCTCCACACCAGAAGCGGGAATCCGCCACCACCGCCTGCCCGACCGACAGGCCGGACACGCCCGGCCCAACCGCCTCGATCCGGCCCGCGAATTCGTGGCCGGCAACGCTGGGCTTGCGCGAAATCCACTGGCCGGTCGAGAAATTGTGCAGGTCCGAGCCGCAGATCCCTGCGGCCTCGACCGCGATGCGGACCGAGCCGGGGCCCGGTGCCCCGGGCGCTTCGACCTGTTCGAACCGCAAGTCTTTGACGTCGTGGAGACGCACCGCGCGCATCGATAGCCTACCGCACGAACTGCTGGCGCAAATCCGAGACGGCCAGTGCATGCGACGAGAAACCCTCGTAGATCGCAAGCTCGTGGGCATGCCCGGCGAGCAGCGGGAAGCCCTTGGCGGTGACGTAGCCGATCGAGCTTCGCTTGACGAAATCGGTAACCGAGAGCGGACCGTAGGTGCGGGCCCAGCGGCTGGTCGGCAGCACGGCGTTGGGGCCGAGTCCGAAATTGCCGATGCTGCAGGGCGTGTGCTGGCCGAGCAGGATTTCGGACGCCTCGGTGATCTTGCCCAAGTGATCGTAGGGCTCGGTGGAGAGGATTTCGAGGTGTTCGGGAGCGTAGGCGTTGACGAAGTCGTAGCTCTCCTCGACCGACGAGGTGAGGATGATGCCGCCGGTCTTGCCGCCGGTCAGCACGGTGCGAGAGAATGCCACCCGCTGCTCGGTCATCTGGGCCCAGATACCCGGTAGAGCGGCGAGCGCCTCCTCGGCAACGCGGCGGCTGTGGGTGACGAGATAGGCCGAGGAGTCCGGGCCGTGCTCGGCTTCAATCAACAGATCGAGCGCCGCGAGGCCGCCATTGATGGTGTCATCGGCAAAGATCACCGCCTCGGAGGGACCAGCCGGCAGGCCAGTATCGATCACGCCGGAGAGCAGGCGCTTGGCAGCAACCACCCACGGGCTGCCGGGGCCGACGATCTTGAGGGCGGGCTTGATGGTCTTGGTGCCGTAGGCGATCGCGGCAACCGCCTGGGCGCCGCCGGCCTTGTAGACCGTCTCGACGCCGGCGAGGCGCGCGGCCACGAGGGTCGCGGCATCGACGCTGCCATCGGGCGCCGGAGGGGTGACGATGGCAAGGTTGGGCACACCGGCGACGACCGCCGGTACCGAGGTCATCATGGTCACCGAGGGGAATGAGCCCTTGCCGCGCGGCACGTAAAGGGCCACCGACTGGATCGGGGTGAAGCGATCGCCGGCGAAGGCGCCGGGCCGGATCTCCTTCATCCACATGGTCTCGGGCTTCTGCTCCTCATGGAAGCTGCGGATGTTTTCGATGCCGAACTGGATGGCATCGATGACCTTGCTGTCGACCGCCTTGAACGCAGCATCGAACTCGGCCGCCGACACTTTAAGCGTGTCTGCGGTGACATTCTCGGCCCGGTCGAGTTCCCGTGCGAACCGAGCAAGGGCGACATCGCCCTCGGTCCGCACGGCCTCGATGATCGGCTTCACCTTCTCGATGACACCGGAGAGATCGGCCTCGGACCGCTTCAGCAGCGCCGCCCGCTGCTCGGCCGAGAGCTTGGCGTAGTCATAAAAGGCAACATCGGACATGGGTCGTCTCACTTTGCGTACGGACGGGTGGCCGTCACTTCGATTTGAGGAAGATGTCGAGGCCGACCAGGCGGTCGAGCAGCGCGATCACCAGCGTCGCGCAGACAATGAAGACCACCGAGATCGCCGCCAGGTCGGGCGTGATGATCGAGCGGATGGAGTTGTAGATCTGTACCGGCAGCGTCACCGTGCGGGCATCGGTCAGCAGCAGGCTGACGAGGAACTCGTTCAGCGCCAGGATGAACATCAGCAGCGATCCGCTGATGATGCCCGGCATGACGCCCGGAATGGTGACGTGGAAGAAGGTCGAGATCGGCCCTGCCCCGCAATTGGCCGCGGCGAGCTCGAGGTCCGGATCGAGGCTCGCCGCACTCGCCATCACCGCCCAGATCATGAACGGCAGGTTGATGACGCAGCAGGCGAGGCCGATCGGCCAGATCTGCCCGAGGATGCGCATCTCGCCAAACAGCAGCATCAGCCCGATGCCGGAACCGATGAGCGGGATGGTGAAAGGCAGCAGCAGGTAGATCTGCAGCGTGCGCTCGAACTTCAGCGCGTATTTGCTGAGCGCGATGCCGGCGAGGGTGCCTACCGGGATTGCGATCAGCATGCAGATCAACGCCACGGCCAGCGAGCGGACGAAGGCGCTGCGCAGGTCATCGGCCAGTGCGATCTTGGCGTACCATTGCAGCGAAAAGCCCTGTGGCGGGAACTGGATGATGTTGCCCGAGGTGAAGGAGGCGCCGAGCACGACGATGGTCGGGGCTGAAAGGACGATCAGCACCAGGACCACCATGGCCCAGATGACGATGGATTTGCTGAGCGGCTGCCGCGTCACTTGCGGTCCCTCCCCATGGCGAGGGTACCGGCGCCGAAAATCGAGAAGACGATGCCGACGACCAGCGAGCCGATGCCGACGAGGATGATGGTGAGCGCCGAGCCCATGCCCTGATCGGAGGTGCGGAAGAACTGGTCGTAGATGGCGTTGGCGATGAAATCCTGCGAGCCGCCGCCGAGGATGGCGGGCATGGCGAAATCAGTCAGCGACAGGGTCAGAACCACGAGGCCGGCGCCGATCAGGCCAGGTTTGGCCATTGGCAGCACGACATAGATGAAGCTGCGCCACCAGTTGGCGCCGAGGCTGCTGGCGGCGGACTCGATTTCCTCGGGGATGGCGGTGAGCGCCGGGGCCAGCATCAGCACGGCGAACGGGATCATGTACTGCACCAGCCCGAACAGCACCGCCGGGTAGTTGTACAGCAGCCGTACCGGCGAGACGCCGACCAGCCCCAGCACTTCATTCACTACCCCCTGATTGCCGAGGATGATGAGCCAGCCATAGGCGCGCACCACCTGGCCGATGAAGAACGGCAGGAACAGCGCGATCAGCAGGAATTTGCGCAGCAGCGCCGAGGGCGTGCGCACCATCAGATAGCTGTAGGGAAACGCGAAAACGAGGCAGAGCACGGTGACGATCACCGAGCCGAAGAGGCTCCGCCACAGGATCGACCAGTAGAGGCCGCTCAAGAAGATTTGCTCGTAGTTAGCTGAGCGGTAGTCGGCAGAGGGGAGAAAGGTACTGGTGTCGAGGACGCGGGCGCTCTGGTCGGCGATCTGCACCATGCCGATTACCAGCAGCAGCACCAGCAGGATCGCCGGCAACACCATGACATAGGGGAGCGCGCCCGACAGGCTTCTCGGCCAGACGGTGGCCACGATGGCCTCGATCCCGTCCATGATCCGCCACTGCAGCGGATAGGCCTTTCGATACGTTCGCATGCTGCTCCCTCAGGGGTAGTAACGAGACGGCACGAAGCGCCGTCGCGCTTGGTCGAATCGTGCAGGGTCGCCTCTCTCCCCCCGCGGCGCTACCGCGTCCGCCAGGAGGGGAGGGATTGAGGGAGGGGGTGGTCCGGTGATCACCGATGGACCCCCACCCCCAGCCCCTCCCCTCAAGGGGGAGGGGAGCGACCGGACGGCGACTTAGCCCTGCATGATCTTCTTGAACTCGCCGAACCAGGTGCTCTCGTTCTCGACCTGGACCTGCGACGAGATGCGGATCAGGTGTTCGAAGTCCTCCGGCTTGGTCGGATAGGACGCATCGCCGACGAGATCGGCCGGCGGGGTGAGACCGGGGACGACGCCCGGCAGCCCGAGGCCATCGAGCCATACCTGCTGTGCTTCCTTGGTGATGGCGAAGTTGATGTACTGCTTGGCCCAGTAAAGTTCGTTCTCGGGCAGACCCTTGGGGATCCAGAGGCCATCGGTGTCGAACTTGGCGCCTTCCTGAGGCACGGTCCAGGCGATGTTCACGCCGTTCTTCTTGGCCTCGCGGGCATTGGTCGAGATAGTGACCGCAAGGTCGATCTCGCCGTTCTGGAACCAGGTGGTGAAATCCGGGTCCTCGCCGAGCAGCGGCGCCTGCTCCTTGACCTTCTTGATGAAATCCCAGGCCGGCTGCATGTTGCCGGGGATGTCCTCAAGCTTGCCGCCGCCGGCGACCTGGGCCGGGAAGTGGAAGCCGATGCCATCGTTGTACAGCGCGATGCGGCCTTTGAACTTGGGATCGAGCAGCACCTGCAGCGAGGTCGGGGCGCCGTCCGGGAAGGCTTCGGGACGGTAGGCCAGCACGTAGACATAGCCGTAGGTATTGACGATCGGGTAGCCCTCGAGCCCGACGGGCTTGGCCAGATCAGTGGTGTTGGCGAGGTTCGACAGATCCGACAGATCCTCGGTCACCCCACGCAGCGCCGACTTGGTGGCGTTGGTGGTGGTGTCCCAATTGATGTGGATCGGGGGCACCCGGTTCTGCGCCACCGCGGCCCACACCTTGGGCTGGATTTCGTTGTCTTCGGTCAGGTCGTGCCGAACGGCGATGCCGGTGGCAGCGGTGAACGGATCGGAGACACCTGCCTTGAGGCTATCAACCCACGAACCGCCCCAGGCGCGTACGATGATTTCGGCGGGCTTCGCCGGCTCCTGGGCGAATACCCGCGTCGCAATGCCGGAGGCCGCGATGCCGCTCAGCGCCGCGGCGCCACCGAGGAATTTGCGGCGGGATAGGGCAAGAATGGATCTCTTGTCAGTCATGGTTTCTCTCTCCTGTTGTCTTACCAGCCGGCTCAATTGGGGAAGGTCAGCACGTCGCGTGCGTTCCAGCCCATCACCACGTTGTCCCCGATGGCGAATTGCTTGTGAGCCGTTGGATCATGGTCGAAAACCCGCAGCAGCGTGCCTGGGGTCAAGTCGATCTCGTAGACGAGGCGCTCGCCTTCGAAGATGGCGTCGCGGACGACACCGCTTCTAACGGTCTGGCAGCCCGCAAGCTCGGCCTCCGACGCTGCCAGCCGCACCTGCTCTGCCCGCAGCGCTCCGGTGACCGAAGCGCCGACCGATGGCCCGGTGCTCCTTGCCGCCCAGGTGCCGGTGACCTCGCCGCCACCGACAGCGAAGGTGACGGTATCGCCCGATGTCGCGGTGACCTTACCCGAGATGAAATTGGTGACGCCAATGAAGCCGGCGACAAAGGCGTTCGACGGTGTCCGGTAGGTCTCGGATGGTGGCGCCTTCTGCTGGATGACGCCCTTGTCCATCACGATCACCTCGTCGGAAACGACGAGCGCCTCGCGCTGATCATGGGTGACGTTGATGGTGGTGACGCCGAGCTCGCGCTGGATGCGACGGAACTCGAGCTGCATTTCTTCGCGGAGCTTGCGATCGAGCGCCGCCAGCGGTTCGTCGAGCAGCAGCAGATCGGGCTCGAACACCAGGGCGCGGGCAATGGCGACGCGCTGCTGCTGGCCACCCGAGAGCTGGTGGATACGACGATCGGCATAGCCGCCGAGATGGACGAGATCGAGATAACGCTGCACACGCTCGGGGATAGTCGTTGCGTCGAAGCGGCGCATCCTGAGCGGAAATGCCACGTTCTCGGCGGCGGTCAAGTGCGGAAACAGCGCCAGCTTCTGGAACACCATGCCGATCGAGCGCTTGTGCGGTGGCGTGGCGCTGACCGGCTTGCCATTGATGAAAATCTCACCGGCGCTGGGCCTCTGGAACCCAGCGATCATCCGCAGCAGCGTGGTCTTGCCAGAGCCCGACGGCCCGAGAATGGTGAGAAAGCGTCCATCCTCGAGGTCGAAGGACGCATCCTTGACGGCATGGAAATCGGCGAAGGTCATATCGACGTTGCGCACCGACACGGCCACGCGGGTCGCCTGCAGAGGACGGCCTTCGATGCCGGCTTCAGTCGTCATGGATTCCCCTCGGATCGTTCATCGCCATCCTGCGCAAGCGGCTCGTAGTGGCCATAATGTCTATACATATCGACCTGTGAGTCAACACGACTTGTGCAGTTTCCGATGTTGCACAAACAATGTGCATTTCCCGCGTCAGATGGAGGCAAGGTAGCCTCCATCGATCGCCAGGCACTGCCCCGTGACGTAAGCCGAGGCGGGGCTGGCGAGGAAGACAACCGGGCCGCCGACATCCTCCGCCAGCCCGAAGCGCCCCTGCGGGATCTTGCCTAGCATACCGCTGGCCCAGGCTTCATCGGCATAAAAGCCTTCGGTCATCTCGGTGCGGAAGTATCCTGGAGCGACGGCGTTCACCCGGATGCCGTGCTTGGCCCATTCCGCCGACAATGCGCGGGTCATGCCGAGCAGTCCCGATTTCGACGAACCGTAAGGGACAGCTGTGGGGACGCCCACGTACGAGGTCAGCGAACAGAGGTTGATGATCGAACCACCGCGACCGCGTGCGGCCATGCCACGCGCCGCGGCCTGGGCGCAGAAGAAGCTGCCCTTGAGGTTGGTGTCGACAATGCTGTCCCACAGGGCTTCATCGACATCGAGCGACGGCGCGACGCTTTCGAACCCGGCATTGTTCACCAGGATATCGATGGGCCATGCGGCGTCCAGTTTGCCGATGGCGTCGGCGATGGCGGCAACGTTGGTGACGTCGAGCTCCAGCGCTCGACCGGGCGTGCCGGCTGCGGTCAGTTGGCTCAGCGTCGACTCCAGGCTGGAGCGGGCGCGAGCCGTGACGCAGACTTCGGCGCCGGCGGCCGCCAGGGCGACGGCAATCCCCTGCCCCAGGCCACGGCTTCCACCGGTCACCAGGGCGCGCCTGCCCGTGAGATCGAAGGCCGACTTGCTAGACATGCAGCCTCCTCCCAGAGATGCAGTTAGGGAATATCAGCACTTTCGATCACTCATGTCTATACATAATATTGGTCGACCAGCGATCCGGGCTGGATCACGACGACGGGGCGAAGGTGGCGACGAGCGCGTGGCGATCCCCGGGATAGGTCAGCCGAACCTGGGTTACGGCATTGCCGCCGCTCCAGGTGCGCCGCTCGACGACGAGGCAAGCCGTCCCCTTTTCGATCCCGAGCTGTTCGGCGGTGTCAGGGTCGGCCGACGCTGCATGGATGCGGTGCTCGGCCGAGCTCCAGGGCACCTGGCTCAGCAGCCATTGGCCGGGGGCGACCTTGGTGAAATCCGCCTTGTCGGCGCCCTCGACGCTCTGCAGATTGATCAGGCGCTGCTCGAGGCAGAACGGCCTGCCGCCCGCCAGGTGGACACAGGTGATGTCGAGGATTGGAGTACCCACCGCCACATCGAGCAGCAGACGATCGGCGCCTTGCGCCTTCCGTTTCGCCGTCCGCGATAGGTTGAACGCATAGGGGAGCTTCAGCGACTCCACTTCCTTGCGGATATCGCTGATCTCCAGCACTGCGGACTGGGTGTGCGGGTGGCTGACGAAGCTGCCGCTCTTCTTCACCCGCTCGATCAGCCCGGCCCGTGCCAGCTGGGTCAGCACCTTGTTCACTGTCATGCGTGAACAGCCGTAGTCGCGGGCAAGGTCCACTTCGAACGGAATGCGGTGGCCAACCGGCCACTCGCCGGAGACGATCTTCTGCTCGATGTCGTTGAGGATGCGCTGGTGAAGCGTGCCGGCTTCGGTATCACGCTCGGCAGTCACGAATGTGCTCACGCTCATCAAATCCCGTGCTTCAACCAAGCTAACCGATGTTCCGGCGATGCGGTCAAGCCCCGAGCAGACGGTGCATCGTCGACTCGAACCGGCGTCGAATGGCGTCGGACTTAACATGTTTGCCGCCGATCACCTGCTTCCTGCCGCCGACCCAGACGTCGTCCACCGAAACGCCCGAGGCAAAGACAAAGGCGTTGAGCTGATCACCGAGCGAGAGGTAAGGCGCGCCCGTCGGCGCGAAGGAAACCAGATTCGCCGGATTGCCGGCGGCTATCCCGGAGCGCACCCCGAGGGCCTGTGCTCCGCCCGCCGCCACACGATGCAGCAGCTCGACGGCGGTTGATTGTCCTGACGTCGCGATGACATTGCGGCTGCGCTGGGCAAGGCGCTGGCTGTATTCCAGCTGACGCAACTCACCGGCGAGTGAGATCTGAACATTCGAATCCGATCCTACGCCTAACCGACCGCCACCGCTGACAAATTCGGCGCCAGAAAAGATGCCGTCGCCGAGGTTCGCCTCGGTGATCGGGCAAAGTCCGGCCACCGCCTCGCTGGCGGCGATGCCCACCACCTCGTCGGCGGTCAGATGGGTAGCGTGGATCAGGCACCAGCGCTGATCGACGGGCGCGCTGGCCAGCAGCAGCTCGACCGGTCGAGCGCCGGTGGCCGCAATGCAGTCTTCCACCTCCAGCATCTGCTCGGCAACATGGATGTGGACCGGCCCACCCTGAGCGAGCGGCACGATCTCATCGATCTCAGCCATGGTTGCTGCCCGGAGGCTGTGTGGCGCGATGCCCACCATCGCCCCCTCCAGCCCATCGACCGCGCGCCTCGACGCCGCCATAACGTCAGCGAAGCGCGCGGTATCGTTGATGAAGCGCCGCTGCCCCTCGATCGGCGGCTTCGGCCCGAACCCGGCATGCGCGTAGAACACCGGCAAGAGCGTCAGGGCGATGCCTGCTTCAGCGCTCGCCGCGGCGATACGTTCCGCCATTTCCGCGATGTTGGCGTAGGGCCGGCCGTCGATATCGTGGTGCAGGTAGTGGAACTCGCCGACCCGCGAGAAGCCCGCTTCGAGCATCTCGACATAGAGCTGCGCCGCCACCGCCTCGACGTCGTCGGGGCTCATCAACAGGGCGAAGCGATACATCTGGGTCCGCCAGCTCCAGAAGCTGTCAGCTCCGGGTCCGCGCTTCTCAGTCAGACCCGCCATAGCGCGCTGAAAAGCGTGGCTGTGCAGGTTAGGCACAGCGGGCGCGACGAGCGCGTGGCGCTCATCAGCCGCAGCCGGAGAACTCCCCTCCTCCACCGATGCAATCTGTCCATGCTCGATGGCGATGGTGACGTCGTAGGCAAGCCCAGTGGGAAGCAGCGCTGCGGCGGCAAAAAGCCTGGTCATCGGGCACCCCTCACGAGATGGGCATGGGACACTTCAAAAACTCCCTTGTCATCGACCTTATTATGTCTATACATCTTTTAGGACGATTGAAAGCGGACTTGCAATGCCGACACCAATCCCCACGCCCGATGCCGACGTGAAACTGTGGCGGAACGCCCGTCTCGTGACGATGGCATCCCCTTCGGTCGGGCCGATCGAGGACGGAGTCATCGTCACCTCCGGTGAACGCATTGTTTTCGCCGGCGCCGCGTCCGCCGCACCTCAGATCGATGGTCCGCACGAGCCGATCGACCTTGGCGGCCGGCTGGTGACACCAACGCTGATCGATTGCCATACCCACATCGTCCACGGCGGCAACCGTGCCCGTGAGTTCGAGATGCGGCTCGAAGGCGCCAGCTACGTTGAGATCGCCAGGGCGGGCGGGGGCATCGTTTCGACCGTGCGGGCAACCCGAGCACTCTCCGTCGATGAGCTGGTCGAGCAGGCCCTGCCGCGCCTCGATACGCTCCTGGCCGAGGGGCTGGGGACCATCGAGATCAAGTCGGGTTACGGCCTCAGCATCGAGGCCGAGCTGAACATGCTGCGTGCCGCGCGCGAACTCGGCAACCGTCGGGCGGTGCGGGTGGTCACGTCCTACCTCGGCGCCCATGCGACACCTGAGGAATACAAGGGACGCAACGCCGCCTATCTCGGCGAGGTGGTGCTGCCCGGCCTAAAAGCGGCACATGCCGAGGGTCTGGTCGACGCGGTCGACGGCTTCTGCGAGGGCATCGCCTTTTCACCCGAGGAGATGGCGCGGGTCTTTGACCTGGCCAGGGACCTCGGGCTGCCGGTGAAACTCCATGCCGAACAGCTGAGCCATCAAGGCGGCACCCGGCTCGCCGCACGCTACGGGGCGCTCTCGGCGGACCATCTCGAATACATCGACGACGCGGACGCCGCGGCCATGGCCGCTGCAGGCACCGTCGCGGTGCTGCTGCCGGGGGCCTTCTACGCCATCCGGGAAACGCACAAGCCCGATATCGCCGCGCTGCGCCGGCACGGCGTCGCGATCGCCGTCGCCACCGACTGCAACCCCGGCACCTCGCCTCTCACCTCCCTTCTGCTCGCGATGAACATGGCGGCCACGCTGTTCGGGCTGACCGTCAGCGAGTGCATGACTGGCACGACACAGGTCGCGGCGAAGGCGCTGGGGCTGCTCGATCAGACCGGCACGCTCGAGCCCGGCAAATCCGCCGACTTCGCGGTCTGGAACAGCGCTTCGGTGGCCGAACTCACCTACCGCATCGGCTTCAACCCGCTGCACCGCCGCATCTTCAAAGGCAAAGCAACATGACTATCACCCTTACGCCGGGAAGCGTTTCGCTCGAGACGCTGGCCGAGATCTTCTGGAACGGCACACCCGCGGTGCTCGACCCGTCATTCGAGGTTGCGGTCAACCGCGCTGCTGCCCGTATCGCGCAGATCGCTGCCGGGAATGCCCCGGTCTATGGCGTCAATACCGGGTTCGGAAAGCTGGCTTCGATCAAGATCGATGCATCCGATCTCGCAACGCTGCAACGCAACCTGATCCTCTCGCACTGCTGCGGCGTCGGTGCTCCGCTGCCGGAGACTATCGTCCGGCTGATCATGTCGCTGAAGCTGGTCTCGCTGGGGCGCGGTGCTTCCGGGGTGCGGATCGAGCTGATCCGCCTCATTGAAGACATGCTGGCCCGCGGGGTCGTGCCGCTGATCCCGGAGAAGGGTTCAGTCGGCGCCTCCGGCGACCTGGCGCCGCTCGCGCATATGACGGCAGTCATGATCGGTGAAGGCGAAGCGTTCTATCGCGGTGAGCGCCTCTCTGGCCGCGATGCCTTGGATCGCGCGGGGCTCACCCCGGTGGTACTTGCCGCCAAGGAGGGCCTCGCCCTCATCAACGGGACGCAGACCTCGACGGCACTGGCGCTGGCCGGGCTGTTCCGGGCGCATCGCGCCGCGCAGGCGGCATTGATCACGGGCGCGATGTCGACCGATGCAGCGATGGGCTCTTCGGCGCCCTTCCATCCCGATATCCATACCCTCAGAGGTCACCGCGGCCAGATCGATGCGGCGGCGGCGCTCCGCTCGCTGCTTGCCGGTTCGGCCATTCGCGAAAGCCATGTCGAGGGCGACGAGCGAGTGCAGGACCCCTATTGCATTCGCTGCCAGCCGCAGGTCGATGGCGCTTGTCTCGACCTGCTGCGCACGGCCGCTCGGACGCTCGAGATCGAGGCCAATGCCGTTACCGACAATCCGCTCGTCCTGTCTGACGACAGCGTCGTCTCGGGCGGCAATTTCCACGCCGAGCCGGTGGCCTTCGCTGCCGACCAGATTGCCATCGCGGTATGCGAGATCGGCGCCATCGCGCAACGGCGCATCGCGCTGCTGGTCGACCCTGCCCTTTCCTACGGGCTGCCGGCCTTCCTCGCCAAAAAGCCGGGGCTCAATTCCGGGCTGATGATCGCCGAGGTGACCTCGGCGGCGCTGATGAGCGAGAACAAGCAGATGGCCCATCCGGCCTCGGTCGACTCCACCCCGACCTCGGCCAACCAGGAAGACCATGTGTCGATGGCCTGCCACGGGGCGCGCCGGCTGCTGCAGATGACCGAGAACCTGTTCGGCATTATCGGCATCGAGGCGCTGACGGCGACGCAGGGGGTAGATTGCCGAGCGCCGCTGCAGACCGGCACCGAGTTGCTGAAGGCCCGTTCGGCGCTGCGCGCCGTGGTCCCCGAGCTCGAGCTCGACCGCTACATGGCCCCCGATATCGCCGCCGCGGTGACGCTGGTCGCCAATGGCGGGCTGGTCGGCGCCGTCAGTGCCGGGATCCTGCCGGCGCTGGTGCCCTGATGGAGATCTTCGAACTCCATCAGGGCAACTCGCCGGTCATCCTGGCGTTCCCACATACCGGGACCTACCTGCCGCCTGAGATTGCCGACCGGCTGAACGCCAACGGCCGGATCCTGGCGGACACCGACTGGCATATCCACGAACTCTATCGCGGCCTGCTGCCCGGCGCCTCAAGCATCCGCGCCACCCACCACCGCTATGTCATTGACGTGGGTCGCGACCCCACCGGGGTCAGCCTCTATCCCGGCCAGAACACCACCGGCCTCGTCCCCGAAACCGATTTCGACGGTGTGGCGATCTGGAGAGACGGTGGGTTCGCCGACGCGGCCGAGACTCAGCGCCGGCTCAAAGAGTTCCACGCCCCCTACCACGCTGCGCTGGCGGCGGAAGTCGCGCGGGTTCGCGCGACGCATGGCGTCGCCATCCTGTTCGATTGCCACTCGATCCGCTCCAGCATCCCGTTCCTGTTCGAGGGCACCCTGCCGGATTTCAACGTCGGCACTGCCGATGGGAAATCCTGCAGCCCGGCTGTCGAAGCCGCCGTCTATGATGTCGCCCGGAATGCCGACGGCTACAGCTCGGTGCTCAATGGCCGCTTCAAAGGCGGCTGGACGACGCGCCACTACAGCAACCAGGCGGGTGGCGTAGCGACGATCCAGCTCGAGCTGGCGCAGGCCACCCACCTCGCCGCGGAAACGCCACCCTTCACACTCGACGCCGTCAAGACCGAACGCCTGCGCGCCCACCTGGGCGAAATGCTGCAGCGCCTCGAGGCGCTGGCCCCCTCTCTCGCGGAACAAGCATCATGACCGATCCCCGCCACAACATTCGTGAAGTTCGCGCCGCTCGGGGCACCGAGCTCAGGGCCAAGAGCTGGCTCACCGAAGCGCCGCTGCGCATGCTGATGAACAACCTCGATCCGGATGTCGCAGAGAACCCCAATGAGCTGGTGGTCTATGGCGGCATCGGCCGGGCCGCACGCACCTGGCAAGATTTCGACCGCATCGTCGCCGCGCTCGAACAGCTCGAGAGCGACCAGACTTTGCTGGTGCAGTCGGGCAAGCCCGTCGGGGTGTTCCGCACTCATGCGGATGCGCCGCGTGTGCTGATCGCCAACTCCAACCTCGTGCCGCATTGGGCGACGTGGGACCACTTCAACGAGCTCGATAAGAAGGGGCTCGCGATGTACGGCCAGATGACCGCCGGGTCGTGGATCTATATCGGCACCCAGGGCATCGTGCAGGGCACCTACGAGACATTCGTCGAGGCCGGCCGCCAGCACTATGGCGGCAACCTCAGGGGTAAGTGGATTCTCACCGGCGGGCTTGGCGGCATGGGCGGGGCACAACCGCTCGCCGCCGTCATGGCGGGCGCCTCATGTCTTGCCGTCGAGTGCAACCCGGACTCGATCGATTTTCGCTTGCGCACCCGCTACCTCGACGAAAAGGCGACGACGCTCGACGAAGCGCTCGAACTGATCACGCGCTGGACCAGAGCGGGCGAAGCGAAGTCGGTGGGCCTCCTCGGCAACGCCGCCGAAATCCTGCCGGAGATGGTGCGTCGCGGCATTCGCCCCGACCTCGTCACCGACCAGACCTCGGCGCATGACCCGATCAATGGCTACCTGCCCAAGGGCTGGACCATGGCGGAATGGCGGGAGAAGCGGAAAAGCGCCCCCAAGGAGGTGGAGAAGGCGGCGCGCGCCTCGATGCGCCAGCATGTCGAGGCCATGCTGGCCTTCTGGGACCGGGGCATTCCGACGCTCGACTACGGCAACAATATCCGCCAGGTCGCCAAGGACGAGGGCCTCGACAGAGCCTTCGCCTTTCCAGGCTTCGTTCCGGCCTATATCCGCCCGTTGTTCTGCCGCGGCATCGGTCCGTTCCGCTGGGCGGCGCTGTCCGGCGATCCGGAAGATATCTACAAGACCGACGCCAAAGTGCGCGAGCTGACGCCGGGCAATACGCATCTGCACAACTGGCTGGACATGGCGCGGGAGCGCATCGCCTTCCAGGGGCTGCCGGCGCGCATCTGCTGGGTCGGCCTCGGCGACCGCCATCGCCTCGGCCTCGCTTTCAACGAGATGGTGCGCAGCGGCGAGTTGAAGGCGCCGGTGGTGATCGGCCGCGACCACCTCGATTCCGGGTCGGTGGCCTCACCCAACCGCGAGACCGAGGCGATGCAGGATGGTTCGGACGCGGTTTCGGATTGGCCGCTGCTGAACGCACTGCTCAACACCGCGTCCGGCGCGACCTGGGTCTCGCTGCACCACGGTGGCGGCGTCGGGATGGGCTTTTCGCAGCACGCCGGCATGGTGATCTGCGCCGACGGTACGGACGACGCAGCCCGGCGGCTGGGACGCGTGTTGTGGAACGATCCGGCGACCGGCGTAATGCGGCACGCCGATGCCGGCTACGAGATCGCCCTCGATGTCGCGCGCGAGAAAGGGCTCGACCTCCCCGGTATCCTTGGCTGAGGCCGCAATGCGGCTCATCCGGTTCCAGGACTTGCCGGTCACGCCCTGGCGGAATGGCGGTGGCGTCACTCGAGAGGTTGCCGCCCTTCACGATGCTGGCGCCGGTTCGGACTTCCTGTGGCGCCTCAGCATCGCGACGGTCAGCGCGGACGGCCCGTTCTCGACCTTCACCGGGATCGATCGCACAATCGCGGTGCTCGCCGGCCGTGGCATGGAGCTTCAGCTGCCGGATCGCACGGTCTCCTTGAGTACCAGGAGCGAGCCGTTCACGTTCGCTGGCGAACAGCCGGTGCATGCGAGGCTGCTGCAGGGTGAAACCACCGATCTCAATGCGATGACCCAGCGCGGCACGTTCACCCAGGCCATGCACCGGCTGCAGCTGGACAGCCGTCACACCATCACCGGCGTGGCCGTTGCGACGGCGTTGGTCTTTGGCGGGGAGATGGTTGTCGAAGCTGCCGGCACGGTGTTCGAAGCAGGCCGCTTCGATACCCTGCTGAGCTTCGTCCCCGGCGAAAACATCACGGTCATGCCCAAGCCAGGTGCCGCGGTGCACCTGATTGAGTTCTTCCGTCCCTGATCAGAACAGAAGGACTCGAAAGAGCGGCTGGAAACCCCTATGAGTTAGTCCAAATCGCATAACAGGACTCGAAGTAACGATGACGGCACGAATCTACCGGCCTGCGCCCAACGCCATGCAGTCCGGCCGGGGCAAGTCCAAGGAATGGGTGCTGGTGCATGAGCCGGCGGTGGCGCGCGAGATCGAGCCCCTGATGGGCTACACCTCGACCACCGATACGCGGGCGCAGATCCGCCTCACCTTCGATACGCTCGAGGAAGCCGAGGCCTACGCGCACAAGAACGGCATCGCCTACCAGGTGCTGCCTGATCACAAGCCGACGGTGAAGCGCACCACCTATTCGGACAATTTCCGCGCCGATCGCAAAACGCCCTGGACGCATTAAGAGGTTGCGGCGATGAGGACTTTCCTCCGCCGCGCCCTGCTGCTGCTGGCGTTGCTGCTTGGGCTCGTTCCTTCCGCAACGCTGGCGTCCCCTGCCCTTTGGCGGGTCAGTGATGCCGACAGCTCCGTCTGGCTGTTCGGCTCCATCCACATCCTCGACAAGGACAGGGACTGGCGGACGCCGCGCTTCGACGCGGCGCTGGCCGAGGCCGACCACGTCTACTTCGAGATCGTGCTCGACATGGACGCTTACGCGGCGTTCACCCGGCTTTCGATGCTCTATGGCCGGAACCGCGACGGACGACAGCTCAGCGACTACCTGACCGGCGAGCAGCAGGAGCAGCTACAGGCCTTTCTCGACCAGCATGGGCTGCTGCGCGAGCAGGTCGAACCACTGCGGCCATGGATGGCCGATTTGACGCTGATGGCCACCTCGCTCGCTACGGGCAGCGAGATCGGCATGGGCAGCCAAGCCGGGGTCGAACTGCTGCTGCTCGACGAGGTGGCCGAGGAGCGCCGGCGCGAGCTCGAGACCCCCGAAATCCAGTTCCGACTGTTCGCCAGCCTGCCCGACGAGGAACAGGTCAACTCGCTGATGCGCACCATCGAGAATGCCGCCAGTCCCGAGCAGGAGCTCGGCAGTGTTGCCGAGCTCTGGCACTCGGGCGACGTGGAAGCCCTCGCGCGGCTGATGAACGCCGCAATGGGCGCGACCGACTCGCCGTTGTACCGGCGCCTGCTCACTGACAGGAATCGCCGCTGGACCACGGCGATCGCCCAGATGCTGGCCGACAACGAAGACGCCATGATCGTCGTCGGCGCGGGACACCTCGCCGGGCCGGTCGGGGTTCCGGCACTGCTGAGTGCGGACGGATACAAGGTCGAGCGCATGGATCGCTCCGAGGCTCCGGCAGGTGCGTCCGCCAGACCCAACAAGCGCCGGTAGAAGAGGATGGATCAGGCGCTGCTGTTGATCGCCGTCGGCGCGGCGCTGGCCGGGTTCGCACAAGGCGTCTCGGGCTTCGCGTTCGCGCTGGTGGCGCTGTCGGTGTGGGCGTGGGGGGTCGATCCCCGGCTGGCAGTGGTGCTCTCGGTATTCGGCTCACTGGTCGGGCAACTTGTCACCCTGCCCTTCGTCTGGCGCGGCTTCAGCGTCAGGGCGGCCCTGCCGTTCATCCTGGGCGGGCTGATCGGTGTGCCGATCGGGGCGCAACTGGTCGGTGCCGCCGATCCCAACCTGTTCAAATTCGGGCTCGGGCTGTTCCTCGTCGCCTATTGTCCGCTGATGCTGCTGCTGAGGCCCGACATTCGCTTCAGCTGGGGCGGACGGGTAGCCGACGCCGCGATCGGCTGGATCGGCGGCGTGCTCGGCGGCATGGCGGCGATTTCCGGCCCGGTGCCGACGCTGTGGACGACGCTGCGCGGTTGGAGCAAGGACGAGCAGCGCGGCGTGCTGCAGGGCTTCAACATCGCCATGCACACGGCAACGCTGACGGTCTACCTGATCGCCGGAACGCTGCAGCCCGAGATGCTCGGCGCGCTCGCGCTGACCGGTGTGGTGCTGGTGCCGTTCGCCATCCTCGGCGTACTGGTGTTCAAGCGGCTGACCACGATCGGGTTTCGGCGCGTAGTGCTGGTCGGCCTGACCGCATCAGGGCTGGTGCTGATCTGGGGCGCGGTGGCGGCGTGGACTTAGGGCAGCCGGACGCCCCTCACCCCGCCCCCTCCCCAGCGGGGAGAGGGGGCGACGTGGCGCTGCCCCTGCAAAGTGCGTCCCCTCTCCCCCTAGGGGAGCGCGAAGCGCCCCAGGGGGGAGAGGCTCAGCGGATGAGGCCCTAGGCCTCACCGCGGGGTGAGGGGCTGTTCAGCGTCACACTTTGCTGAGCTTGGTCCATTTGCCGTCGGCCTTGGACGAGGCGACGGAGGCCATGATGAACTCCATGCCTTCGACGCCATCGGCGAGGCTGGGGAGCAGGCCCGCCACGTCCTTGCCTTCGCCACGGATCACCTGGGCGAACTGGCTGTAGAGCGTAGCGAAGGCTTCGAGATAGCCCTCGGGGTGGCCGCCTGGGATGCGGACATTCATCGCGGCTGCCGGCGGAGCGGAGATGGCGCCGCCGCGGGTCAACAGCTGCTTGGGTTTGCCGAACTCGGTGAACCACATGTAGTTCGGGTTATCCTGCCGCCACTCGAGGCCGGCCTTTTCGCCATAGACGCGCAGCTGCAGGCCGTTCTCGTTGCCCACCGCGACCTGGCTGGCCCACAGCATGCCCTTGGCGCCGCCCTGGAACCGCAACTTGATCTGCACGTCGTCATCGAGCTTGCGACCTTTGACGAAGCTGGTGAGCTCGGCGCTGACCGCCTCGGTCTTCAGCCCGGTGACGAAGCGCGCCAGGTTGTAGGCGTGGGTGCCGATATCGCCGATGGCGCCGCCGGCGCCGGAGCGCTTGGGATCGGTGCGCCAGCTGGCCTGCTTGTTGCCGGGGTCGGCAGCATTGGTCAGCCAATCCTGCGGGTATTCGACCTGGACGACGCGGATCTTGCCGAGGGCGCCCGACTTCACCAGCTCGCGCGCCTGCCGCACCAGCGGATAGCCGGTGTAGTTGTGGGTGAGCAGGAACTTCGCCCCCTTCTTCGGCTTGATCGCCGCCAACGCCCGAGCATCGTCCAGCGTCGAGGTCAGCGGCTTGTCGCAGATGACGTGGATGCCGGCTTCGAGGAAGGCCTTGGCCGGGCCGAAGTGGACGTGGTTTGGGGTGACGATCGAGACCGCCTGGATGCCGTCCTTGCGTGCAGACTCCTTGGCGGCCATCTCTTCGTAGGAGGTGTAGATACGATCCTCGGCGAGGCCGAGGTTCTTGCCACTTTCGAGTGCCGTCGCCGCATTGGACGACAGGGCGCCGGCGACGAGTTCATAGTCGCCATCGATACGGGCGGCGACACGGTGGACGTAGCCGATAAAGGCACCGGTGCCACCACCGACCATGCCCAGGCGAATGCGCGGAGCGCCGTTCTCTGCCATTTTCTAACTCCCTCAGTTCCATTTTCGGGGCGTGCCGTCACGACCACGGCGTCACCCCGAGCGCAGGCCCGGGATGACATCGTGAGTGGGGGGCTCCCCGGTGATCAGCTCAGACCGAGAATCTTGCGATTGGCCGCCTTGTCGGTGCCGGACGCAGCGAAATCGTCGAACGCCTTCTCGGTGACATTGATGATGTGGCTCTGGATGAACGGCGCGCCCTCGGCCGCCCCCTGCTCCGCCGACTTGATGGCGCATTCCCACTCCAGCACCGCCCAGCCGTCGAAGCCGTAGGCGCTGAGTTTCGAGAAGATGCCGGCGAAATCCACCTGGCCATCGCCGAGCGAGCGGAAGCGGCCGGCCCGGTTCACCCAGGACTGGAAGCCGCCATAGACGCCCTGCCTGCCGGTCGGATTGAACTCGGCGTCCTTGACGTGGAACATCCGGATCCGCTCGTGGTAAAAGTCGATGTACTGCAGGTAGTCGAGCTGCTGCAGCACGAAATGGCTGGGGTCGTAGAGCAGGTTGGCGCGCGGGTGGTTGTTCACCCGCTCGAGGAACATCTCGTAGGTGGCGCCGTCGAACAGATCCTCGCTCGGGTGGATCTCGTAGCAGAGATCGACACCGTGCTTATCGAACTCGTTGAGGATCGGGGTCCAGCGCCGCGCCAACTCATCGAAGGCCTCTTCGACGAGGCCAGCCGGACGCTGCGGGAACGGATAGAGGTAGGGCCAGGCGAGCGCGCCGGAGAAGGTGGCATGGGCCTTGAGCCCGAGATTCTTCGAAGCCGCAGCACAGTGCTTCAGGTGCTGCACCGCCCATTCCTGCCGCGCCGTCGGGTTCCCGCGCACTGCCGGTATGGCGAAGCCGTCGGATAGCGTGTCATAGGCCGGATGCACGGCGACAAGCTGGCCGATGATGTGGCTGGCGAGTTCTGCGATCTCGAGCCCATGGCTCTGAACCGTGCCCTTCACCTCATCGGCATAGGTCTTCGAGGTCGCGGCCTTTTCAACATCAACGAAATGCGTCAGCCAGGTCGGGATCTGCACGCCTTTGTAACCGAGCTCGGCGGCCCAGCCGCAGATGTTGTCGAGCGTATCGAACGGGCCCTTGTCGCCCGCGAACTGGGCGAGGAAAATCGCCGGCCCTTTGATGGTGCGCATCAGAATATCTCCCTTGGACGGCGCGGTTCCGCCGTACTACGTGCACGTACCTCAGATCAGTCCGGACGCCCCGCCCGCTTGGAGTTCCGCATGTGGATGGAGCCGGGCCGCCGCTGACATGTCGGCAGCTACCTTCATGCTCGGCTTGGAACTGTCAAGGTGAGGCGAGGCGGGAAATGGCTGCGCTACTCTGCCTTGACGGGCGTCGCCGGGTCGCCATCCACCGCTGCGGCGAGCATCGGCGGCAGCTTGTCGATGATGTAGGCAATGGAGAGTGGCGATTGGAACCACAGCGCCGAGGCAAGGATGCCCTTACCGTCGTCGAGCCAGACCGAGCGCCCTTCCCTCGGGAGCCGCAGCGTCTGGTACAGCGGCATGGCCTCGATATCCCGCTGCTTGGTGCTTGTGGGACTATCGATCGGCCAGACGATGGCGTCGAGGTCGATCATCTCGATCAGTTCCGGACTGAGGCGGATCCAGCCGGTGTCGTCGGCAAGCTTATCGAGGGCCTCCGGGAAGGCCATGCCGAAGCTCAGCAGGAAGCGGCTCGGGGCGGAGCCGGAATTCCACAGGGTGAACTGGCCATCGCGGAAATCGGCAACTGCGCCGGTTCTGTCCACAATCGAGGGATACTTCTGCTTGACTGCGGCCGTGCGCGCCTCGAGATCGGCAATGACGGCATCGGCCTTGGCGGTGTCGCCGGACGTGGCCTGGTCGAGCAACTTCAGCTGCTCCTGCCACGGCGCCTGCCAGACGGCGAAGCCGGCGGGCGCAGCGACGACCGGCGCAATCTTCGAGAGCTGGTCGTACATCGCCTGGTCGAGGTCGTAATAAGTGGCAACGATCAAGTCGGGCTTCTGCGCAGCGACCCACTCGAGATTGGTCTCCGAGCTCGCCAGCACCTCGGGCACCGCGCCCAGTTCGAGGCGTTTTGGTTCAGCCCATGGCCAGGTGGCATAGGGCTGCGCCCCCCACCATTCGTGCACGCCGACCGGCACGACGCCCAGCGCGTAGAGGAAATCCTGGTCATTGTAGCCGAGCGAAACGATGCGCTGCGGTGCTGCGGAGATGGTGGTCTCGCCAAGGGTGTGCTTGACGGTGACCGGGAAGCCGGCGGCACCGGCGAGGGTCGGAATGATGAGGGCGAGGAGAATGGCGAGAAAGCGCATCGTAAAAACTTGATTGTTGTTGTCAGCATTCGATAGCGCGGGCGTCGGGAACTGGCAACGGTGGACAATCTCATCGCCGGTGCGTGCCGACCCCCACCCCTGCCCCCCCTAAACATGGGGAGGGAGATGAAAACACCGGCCCCAGCGTGAGGGTCTCCCTCCCCATTTCTTAGGGAGAGGGGACAGGGGGGGCGGCTCGCACCAGACCTGCAGTGACGCGGGTAAGGTGACAAAAGAAAAGGCCCGAGCAATGCCCGGGCCTTTCCGACTGTTGAGTGCAATCGGTTCAGCGAAGCAGGGCGCGGGCCTCTTCGATGCCGAGCGCGGCGGGGCGCTCGCAGGTGGTCTGGAGCGTGATCACCTGGCCGGTCTCGCCCGCACGGAGGATCGAGGTCATGACGTCGACTGCGTGCAGCGCCACGTCGAGATCGCAGCGCGCCTTCCTGCCGGTCTCGATCGAGTCCATCATGTCGCTGAGGCCGGCATTGCGGTAGTTGGCGCGCGGGTTGGGCTTGTCCAGATCCTGGTTGGCCTTGCCGAACGGGTGATCCCATGGGGTCACCTTCTCCTTGGTGCCGGCGCGATCGGTGATGGTCACGTCACCGTTGAAGAAGTTCGGATCGGGCACATAGACCGAGCCTTCGGTCCCGTAGAGCTCGATATTGTGGTGGCCGTGACTGGAAACGTCCCAACTGGCGCCCAGCGTGATGATGGCGCCCGAGTGGAATTCGAGGATCGCGTGGATCGTGGTCGGGGTGCCGACCTTGATGAAGGTGCCTTTGAACGGCGACCCCTCGGTAGTCACCTCGCGTTCGGCGCGCGCAGAGCCGGTAAAGGCAGTGACGCGCTTGATCGGGCCGACGAGGCTGATCAGGTCGGTGATGTAGTAGGGGCCGAGATCGAGGATCGGACCACCGCCGGGCTGGAAGAAGAAATCCGGATTTGGGTGCCAGTGCTCCATGCCACGGCTCAGTACGTGCATGGTCCCCGAGGCGATCTTGCCGACCTTGCCCGAGTCGATGATCGCACGTGCCTGCTGGTGCGCGCCGCCGAGGAAGGTATCGGGAGCCGAGCCCACCTTGAGCTTGTGCTCGTCGGCCAGCGCCTTGAGCTGAATGCCTTCTTCGACGCTGAGGACGAACGGCTTCTCGGAATAGGCGTGCTTGCCAGCCGAGAGGATGTCCTTCGAAATCGAGAAGTGGGTCGAGGGGATCGTGAGGTTCACGATCACGTCGATTTCCGAGTTCTTCAGCAGTTCATCCGGGGTCTGCGCTGCGACATTGTACTCCCCTGCCCGCTTCCTGGCGGCCTCAGGGAGGATGTCGGCAATGGCGCGGACTTCGAGGTTCTTGAACAGCGGCGCGAGGCGCAGGTAGGCGGCCGAGATGTTGCCGGCGCCCATGATGCCGACGCCATAGGTCTTTGCCATTTTGCTAGGCTCCAAGGGTCTTGATGAAGGCGATCGAGCGCGAGGCGAAGCGATCGATATCGTTCGGGTTGTCGTGTTCGGCGATGAAGTACGCCGCCTTGGTCTGATTGCGGACGATCGGCCACAGTGCTTTCCACGGCACGATGCCCTGGCCGGCATCGGCCCAGCCGTCTTCATCCGCGTTCTGGCCTGCCGGCGCGATGTCCTTGACGTGGACGGCCACGATACGGTCGCCGAATTTCGGCAGCCAGGCAGCCGGGTCGGCCCTGCCGCGGACGATCCAGGCGACGTCGGCCTCGACGTTCACCGCCGGAGCGGCTTCGAGCAGCCAATCCATGGCATACTTGCCGTCGTATTCAACGAACTCGAATTCGTGGTTGTGGTAGCCGAAGGTGAGGCCGGCATCCTGGAACGGCTTGCCGATCTTCTGCAGGCGATCAGCGAACTTCTTCCAGCCATCAGCCGAGGTCGGTCGGTCGGTCGGGGCGAGCCAGGGACAGACGACGACCTTGATACCGAGCGTCTCGGCAAGCTTCAGGGTCTTGGAGGTATCTTCGAGATCGCCGAGGCTGATATGCGCGGTCGGCATGGTGAGGCCGTTGGCGTCGAGCTGGGACTTCAGCGCCTGCGGGTCGGTATAGAGCGAGCCATAACCCTCGACATGGGTGTAGCCGAGGGCAGCGACCTGCTTGAGCACGTCTGCGAGCGGGTAGTTGCGGGCGCTGAACAGCTGAAATCCGATATTCATTATGGCCTCTCTCACTTCCAGGCGGTGACGGCGGCGATCGAACGGGATGCGAAGCGGTCGACGTCGGCGGGGTTGTCGTGTTCCATCACCCAGTAGCGGGCGTTGGTGTGGGCTTTGACGGCGTCCGAGAGCGCCTGCCAGTCGAGCGTGCCGTGACCGACATCGGCCCAGCCGTCTTCGTTGGCGTTCTGTCCAGCCGGGGCAATGTCCTTGACGTGCACGGCGTTGATGCGGCGGCCATGCTTCTTGATCCATTCGATAGGATCGTGACCGCCCTTCACCACCCAGGCGACATCCATTTCCCAATCATTGTTGGGCGCGGTGTCGAGGATGATGTCCATCGGCAGCTTGCCGGTGGCGGTGGGGCGGAACTCGAAATCATGATTGTGCCAGCCAAAGCCGAAGCCGCGCTTGCGGAACGCTTCGCCGAGCTTGGCCAGGGTCTCGCCGAGCTCGATCCACTTGCTGTCGCCCTGCCCGGCCTCGCGCTCTTCCTTCGGGATGGCAGGGCAGTAGAGGAACTTCATGCCGAGCGTCTCGGCGGTCTTGAGCGCGGCCTCGGTATCCTTGAGCTGGGCGAGACCGAAGTGGCCGGTCGGCATGGTGAGGCCGTGCTGCTTCAGCGCAGCGGCGAGGCTGTCGGCCTCGGCATAGAGCCCGCCAAAACCCTCGACCTGCTTGTAGCCGAGCTTGGCGAGACGCCCGAGCACGTCATCCAGCGGCGGAAAATTGCGGGCGCTGTAGAGCTGAAAAGAAAAGTCCAACGGGTATCTCCTCCAGTAAAGCCACCGCCCCGGTCGTTGCCGGGGCGGCGACTGCTGATTTCATCGGGGTACGTAGCAGCCAGTTGGCTGCGCCGCCACGCGCCCGGTAAGCTCGACGAGCCGAAAGGTCAGATGCGGTTGCCGCTCGCTGCGTTGAAGACGGAACCACGACCCGGATCGAAGCCGATCAGGACCTTCTGGCCCGGCTCGAGATGCACCTCGGCGGCGGCGCGGAACGTGAGCGACTGGCCTGCGATCTTGGTCCAGGCCACAGTGTCGGCGCCCATCGGCTCGACGATCTCGATCTCGGATTCCATCTGCACCGGCATCTTCCGAGCATCCTCGCCGACGGCGATATGCTCGGGGCGGATGCCGAGGATCGAGGCACCGTTGGTCTGGTTGGCGAACTGGTAGTTGCTCAGCGGGATCTTGGCCTGCCCATCGACGCTGAGCGTCGTGCCGCTCAGGTCGCCCTTGATGAAGTTCATCGAGGGCGAGCCGATAAAGCCGGCAACGAACAGGTTGACCGGCTTGTTGTAGATGGTGTGCGGGTCGGCCAGTTGCTGGATCACGCCGTTCTTCATGATGGCGATGCGATCGGCCAGCGTCATCGCCTCGATCTGGTCGTGCGTGACGTAGATCATGGTGTTCTTGAGCCGGGCATGCAGCCGCTTGATCTCGATGCGCAGGTCATTGCGAAGCTTGGCATCGAGGTTCGACAGCGGCTCGTCGAACAGGAACACATCGACGTCGCGCACCAGGGCGCGGCCGATGGCGACGCGCTGGCGCTGGCCGCCGGAGAGTTCGACGGGCTTGCGCTGCAGCAGCGGCTCGATCTGCAGGATTTCCGAGGCGCGCTTGACGCGGGCGTCGACTTCCGCCTTCGGCATGCGCGCCACGCGCAGGCCGAACGACAGGTTCTTTTCGACCGTCATCTGCGGGTAGAGCGCATAGGACTGGAACACCATGCCGATGCCGCGGTCCTTGGGCTCATCCCAGGTGACGTTCTTGCCGGAAATGAAGATCTGCCCGTCGGAGACATCGAGCAGGCCGGCGATGCAGTTCAGCAGCGTGGACTTGCCACAACCCGAGGGTCCGAGCAGCACGATGAACTCGCCGTCGGCGATATCGAGATTCAGCCGATCGAGCACCGTAACGTGGCCGTAGCTGAGAGAGAGATCCTTTATTTTTACGCTGGTAGCCATAGTTAGCCTTTCACGGCGCCGGCGGCGATGCCACGGACGAACCACTTGCCGGAAACGAAGTAGACAATCAGCGGCACCGCGCCCGTAAGCAGGGTGGCCGCCATGTTGGTGCTGTACTCGAGCGTGCCGGTCGAGGTGCGCACGATGTTGTTGAGCTGCACGGTCATGGGCAGGTTCTCGCGACCGGCAAAGACCAGGCCGAAAATGAAGTCGTTCCAGATACCGGTGACCTGCAGGATGACTGCGACGATGGTGATCGGCACCGACATCGGCAGCATCACCGAGATGAAGATGCGCCAGAACCCCGCCCCGTCAACGCGCGCCGCCTTGAACAGTTCGGATGGCAGCGAGGCGAAGAAATTGCGGAACAGCAGGGTAAGGATCGGCATGCCGAAAATGGTGTGCACGATAACGATCCCCGGCAGGGTACCGAACAGGCCAACGCGGCTCAGCCCGAAAATGATCGGGTAAACCAGCACCTGGAAAGGCACGAAGGCCCCGAACACCAGGATACCGAACAGCAACTCGGAGCCACGGAAGCGCCAGAAGCTGAGGGCGTAGCCGTTGATCATGGCGATGATGATCGAGATCGGCACCGACAGCAGGGTGATCTTGGCCGAGTTGAAGAACCCCGGGGCAAGGCCGAAGCAGTCGCGACCGGTGCAGGCACTGCTCCAGGCTTTGACCCAGTAGTCCAACGTCGGCTGCATCGGCAGTGCGAAGATATTGCCGCCGCGTATCTCGTTCATCGACTTCATCGAGGTGAGGATCATCACGATGAGCGGAACGAGGAAGAACAGCGCAGCAATCAGCAGGAAGGCGTAGATGCCGATCCGCGCTGCCGTAACGCGCCTGGGTTTAGGACCCGACGGTTCCAATGCGAAGCTACTAGCACTCATGCCGACCTCCCCTTGCGCGAGGCGCGCCAGCGCAGGATCGCCTGGAGGAGGATCAGCGCGGCTATCGGTGCCAGCATGCAGGTCGCCGCCGCCATGCCCTGAGCGACGTTGCGCGAGTTGATATTGTCGATGACGTACGTTGCTGGCATCTGCGTGGAGATGCCTGGCCCCCCGCCGGTCATGGCAATGACGATGTCAAAGGTACGCACGGTGTTGACCACCAGCAGGACCAGGGCCGTGGCGGTGGCGCCGCGCATCATCGGAATGACGATGGATACGTAAGTGCGCCAGGTGGGGATACCGTCGATCCTGGCCGCTTTCCAGATTTCCTCGTCGACACCGCGAAGGCCGGCGAGCAGGATCGCCATGGTCACGCCGGCCCCGTTCCAGGTGCTGGCGACGATCATACCGATCAGCGCGGTCTCGCCATCGGCGAGTGGCGCGAAGGTGAAGTCGGCAAAGCCGAGGCTGCGCACGAAGGCCTGGAGGCCCCAGATCGGATCGAGCATCAGCTGCCAGACCAGACCCGTGATGACCGCAGAAAGCGCGAACGGATAGAGGAAGATGGTGCGGAACGCATCTTCACCACGAATGCGCTGGTCCATGAAGACCGCGAGCATGAAGCCGCCGACGAGACACAGCGTGATGTGACCGAAGCCGTAGAACCAGATGTGCTGGACCGACGCTACCCAGCGCGGTGTCGACCACAGGACGTCATACTGCCGGAGCCCGACAAAATCGATATTTATGAGGAAGAACTTCGTGTTGGTGAACGACAGGATCACCGTGAAGGTGATGCCGATGACAAACACGCCGATTGCCACGATCATCATTGGAACGGTGCCGATGATGGCCGGCAGCTTGCCCAGCAGGCGCCGGCGAAGGGCCTTTGATTTGAGCTGGCTCTGCGAGAGCCCCGGCTCGACAGCAGTTACTGTGGTCACTCGAGCTAAATCCCCGCTCTACGCCGGTTGGCCGAAAAACAACGGCGGCCCCGCATAGCTGGACCGCCGTCAGATCAATATGGTTTACTCGGCGTTCTTCAGCAGTTCGACGAACTGGGCCTGAGCCGCTTCGGGAGTGGTGTTGGCGTTGTAGACCAGGTCCGAGAAGATGGCGTTCTGGGCCGTTGCAAAGGCCTCGTTACGCCACACGTTCTGGTCGGGCACCACGGCGCCCGGCTGCGACAGAACGGCAATGCCCTTCTTCATGCAGTCGTTCGCAAGCGACATATCGACGTCGTCACGGATCGGGACCGAACCCTTGGCCGTGTTGAACAGCGCCTGAGTGCGGGGATTGACCATGGTCGAAGCCAGCGACAGCTGGGCGCGCTCCACGTCCGGATCGCCCTGCTTGAAGAACACAAAGATGTCGCCCGCGATGCGGACGTTCTTTGGGTCGGCAACCAGCGGCCCGAGCAGACAGGCATAGTCTGTGCCGGCGGTCTTCTTGGCGATCTGGAAGTCGCCCTGAGCCCAGTCACCCATAACCTGGAGCGCCGCCTGGTCCTGAATGATCAGGGCAGTGGTGTCGTTCCAGTTGCGGTTCGTCGAACCCGGGTCGGCATAGCTGCCGAGGGTCTTCAGCGTCGTGAAGGCCTTGAGCACTTCCGGTCCGCCGGCCAGCGCGAGGTCCTTGTCCTTCCAGATTTTCTGGACGGTTTCAGCACCGAGGCTGGCGAGAACGAGCTGGTTGGCCATCAGGCTGATCTGCCAGCCGCCGCCATCACCACCAACGGCGAACGGGATGATCCCGGCGTCCTTGAGCTTGGGCAAGTCGGCAACGTACTCGTCCCAGGTGGTGGGAACCTCGAGGCCGGCCTTCTTGAAAGCCGGGATCGACGCCCAAGCCCAGTTCAGCATGTGAATGTTGACCGGTACGCACCACCATTTGCCGTCAATCTTGCACGGCGCCACGGTTTCGGCGGGACGGATGAACTTGTCCCAGCCTTCGCTTTCAGCGAGCGGGGTCAGATCGAGCAGCAGACCGGCAGCGATCAGTTCTTCGTACTGACGGCCCGGGTTGAACTGCGCAGCATCCGGCGGATCACCACCGAGGGCGCGCTGCATGATGGTGGCACGGGCGGTTTCACCCAGCGCAACGGCGTTATCCACCCACTTGTCGCCGGTCTTGTCGAACTCGTTCGCGAAGACAGAAACGGCGGCCTGCTCGCCACCCGAAGTCCACCAGTGAATGACTTCGACATCCGCAGCGCGTGCAGCCGTGCTACCAAGCAAGGCGGCAGCCGCAATGGCCACCACCGGAATGAAAGATTTCATAATGTAGTCCTCCCAACGTTCACCCAGGAGCGTCAGCGCTCCTCGCGAAATATGCGCCAGCCGCGCAGGGCCCACTCTTAGGGAGGGCCTCCGCTGCCAGCGGCGTGTAATCGATTACACAATCCCTTGCCGAAGATCAATGCAATCGATTGCAAGAGTTTCAGACATTCCTTGCGCGACTGTCAAGGTCGATCTAGACAGGGCTGGTGAGCAGCTATGAGGGAGTGCTGCGAGCTATGGTTCCAATAAGAAAAACACCGACGATTCAAGATGTTGCCCGTCACGCAAGTGTGTCCGCGGCGACTGTCAGCCGTGTGCTCAGTTCGCCCGAAAGGGTGACGGAGGCAACGCGCGAGCGGGTTCATGCTGCCGTGCGCGAGACCGGCTACACCATCAATCAAGCGGCCCGATCGCTGCGGCTGAAGGCAGCCCGCACGATTCTGATGGCGGCGCCCAATATCGGCAACCCGTTCTACTCCACCATTGTCGACGCAGTGATCCGCGAGGCGGCCGAGCGTGGCTACAGCGTGCTGGTGGCGAGCCGCATCGGCGACGATCCGAACCGCTGGCTCAGCGACTATCTGCTCTCCAACCGCGCCGACGGGCTGTTGCTGTTCGACGGCTCGCTCGACACCAACCGGCTGCACGGGCTGCGCGACGACGGCGTCGCCCTGCCCCTCGTGGCGGCTTATGACGAAATCCCCGATTCCAAGGTCCATTCGGTGATCACCGACAATCGGCTGGCGGCCAAGCGGGCAATCAGGCATCTGGTGGAGCTTGGGCATACCGAAATCGGCCACATCATCGGGCCTTCGCGCAACCAGTCGACCAATGAGCGTTTCATCGGCTTTGCAGAAGCGATGCAGGAGGCGGGGTTGCAGGTGCGCAAGGAGTGGCTGTTCCCCGGCACCTACAACATGGAGTCGGGCACGGCTGCGGCAGAGCACCTGCTGGCCAGCGGCAAGCTCCCGACCGCAGTGTTCTCCGGCAACGACGAGATGGCGATCGGACTGATCCATCGGCTGCGGCTCGAGGGGCTGGACTGCCCGCGCGACATCTCGGTGGTCGGCTTCGACGATATCGCGGTGGCGCGCTTTTTCGATCCGCCGCTGACCACGATGCGGCAGCCGCGCGAAGAGATCGGCCGCATGGCCACACGCTCGCTGATCGACATCATCGAGGGCGTCGCGCTCGACGACGATCCGATCCACGTCGTGCTCAATTCCGACCTGGTGGTGCGCGAGAGTACGCGGCGGGCCGACTGAGGCGCTGCCGGGCGGCAGCCCGCTCCCGCAAGCGCGGGGAGTGCCGTTTCTTCCGGCTCGAAAGCACCACAGCCAATGGCTTGCGGCGCCTCGTCTGAGGTGCGAATGATGCGCCGTTGCCGGGGGGCACGGGACGCATCGTGGATTTGGGCATTGCCAAAGCCGGCAGGTCGGCGTTCGGGCTGCGCATGGCGGGGCGCGATCTGCTATTGCCGCGCCTGGCGGTGGCCTGGTTCCTGATCCTCAAGCTCGTCTACGCCCTGTTCGTGCCGCCCAATATCGACGAGGCCTATTACTGGCTGTGGGGGGCGCACCTGCAGTGGTCGTATCTCGACCACGCCCCACTGGTTGGCTGGGCCGGTGGAGCCGCCGCCCTGCTGCTGGGCTGGACGCCGATCGCGGTGCATCTGCCGGCGCTCGTGACCTTCGGCGTGCTGGTCTGGGGGCTCGCCCGCAGCGCCGAATGGCTGGCGCCGGAGGATCCGGAGCGGCACTTCTGGGTCGGGTTGGCACTGTTCTGCGCTTCGCCGCTGCTCAACGCGCTTACCACGCTCAACTATCCCGACCACCTACTGATCTGCTTCTCGGCGCTGGCGATGCTGCAACTGGGCAAGTACCTGGGAGCGCTTCGCGAAGCGGGCGAGGGCCGGCTGCGTAACCTATACCTGGGTGCGCTGTTCATGGGGCTGGCCGGGCTCAGCAAGTACAATGCGGTGTTCATCGCATTGGGGCTGCTGGTGGTGATCGTCGGGCAGTCGCCGTTCCGGCGTTTGCTGCGTTCACCGCACCTTTATCTCGCCGGCCTGCTGACGGTGGCGATCACGCTGCCGGTGGTGTTGTGGAATGCGCAGCACCACTTCGTCAGTGTCGGCTTCCACACAGCCGAGCGGTTCAACTCCAGCGGCAGCCACTTCTCGCTCGACGGCGTCACATCGGTGCTCACCGCGTCGCTGTTCTATGTTTCGCCGTTCCTCGCCTGGGGGCTGCTGCGCTTCCTGTTCGGACGCGTGCTGGCCGGCCCCCAAGGCGCCTACCAGTTGCTGGGACGATGGACCGCCCTGCTCTCGAGCGTCGGCATGCTCGCGTTGGCCAGCTGGAGCGCCGCGGCAGATCAGGTGAAGCCGCACTGGCTGGTGCTGAGCTTTCTGCCCTTCGTCATCGTCGCACCACTGTTCGTCCGCTCGCGCTGGGCCATCCGCCTGCACCTGGCCTGGGGCATCCTGCTGATGAGTGTCGCGGCGCTCTACTACCTCGCCGCGCCACTGCCGACCCAGTTGTTCGGCATCCGTGACCGCGAGGCGGTCGAGACATTCGGGCAGGAACAGGCGGCGGCCGCGGCCCGAGCGGCTGCAGAGCTGCATGGAGCTGACCTCATCGCCTCCAATACCTATGGCAACACCGCCAAGCTCGCCTTCGGACTGGGCACCGACAGCAACGTGATCGACCTCAGCGGTCGACCAGGGCAGCTCCGGCTTTGGCGCGAGGGCCTTCCCGATCCAGGCAAGGATGTGATCATCGTCGCCCCCGGCGGTTCCACGGTGGAGGCGTTTGCAGGTCGTTTCGACGGTGTGACGGACCTCGGGCCGATCGCAACCGAGCGCTTCGGACAGCACCTGACGACCTACCAGCTATTGCTGGGTCGCGGCCTCAGGCCCTGATCGCCCGCCCGACAAAACAGCGGCATCACGCCGGCACAACACTGCTTGAGCTACCTCCGTGCTGCCGTTTTTGGCGACGAGAGCAACCGCGAGCCGTACTCGGACGTTCAGGGCCGATCGGAGAGCAGTGCATGACGACGGTGAGAATTCTGGTGCGGCACGACGGCGCCGGCTGGCGAATTGCCAGCCCCGGCCGCGATCTCGACACGACGGCGGGCCCGCGTCCGTATACGCAGCGCGATGAGGCCATTTCGGACGCTCTGTTTGCGGCGCGGATGCTGCGGGCGCTGGGCGAGACAGCATCGGTCTATGTGGAAAACAGCGATGGGCTGCGGCTCGTCGCCGACGAAGACGTACAGGTCTGGCGCAAGCATTGAGCGCCGACGCAGGGGGGGAACCGGATGCCGTCCGGCAAGGAGCAGCATCCGGCCCACCCGATAGCGAGTGTGGACGCAGTGTCGGGCATGGCAATTAGCCGCCATGCCCGCCGCTGCCACAATCCCGACTAAGGTCGGTATGTTGCTGGTTATGCAGCCGAAATAGTCTTGCTCCGCTCCACCGCCGGGCGCAACAATGGTGCGCTGCGGCCGGGGGTCATGCCGTGAAGATTCACCACCTGAACTGCGGGACGCATTGCCCGATCGGCGGCGCGCTGTTCGACGGGACCAGCACTGGCATCCTGGGCGATCTGTGCACCCACTGCATGCTGCTCGAAACCGATGGCGGGCTGGTGCTGATCGACACCGGCTATGGTCTTGCCGATGTGCTGCGACGCTCACCCCGACGACTGGCCTACACCTGGCCGCTGGTGCTCAACACGCAGTTGCGCGAGTCGGATACGGCGTTGCGACAGGTGGAAGCGCTGGGCTTTGCAGCGGCAGACGTCCGTCACGTCGTACTGACGCATCTCGACTTCGACCATGCCGGTGGCGTCGAAGACTTTCCCGAGGCACGCGTGCACGTGATGGAGGTGGAACGCGATGCCGCCGAACATAAGCGCCGCAGCTTCGTCGACCGGCAGCGCTATCGCCCGCTGCTGTGGGACGACGTGCGCGACTGGCGCAGCTATGTCAGCGGCGGCGAGCGCTGGTTCGGCTTCGATGCGGTACGCGATGGCCTGCCGCCCGAGATCCTGATGATTCCGCTGCAAGGACACACGCTCGGACACGCCGGCGTGGCGATCCAGACACCCGGCGGCTGGCTGCTCAATGCCGGCGACGCCTACCTCAACCACGGTGAACTGGACGCTCACCATCCACACATGCCGGTGGGGCTCAGCGTCTACGAGCGGATCATGGCGACGGACGTGGCAGCCAGCCGGGACAACGTCGCGCGGCTGCGCGAACTGAAGCGCCAACATGGCAGCGAGGTCGACGTGTTCTGCAGCCACGACAATCACGACCTGCATCGGTTGCAGCGAGCAGGCGGGTGACGGTGGTGACCTCGGCAGGATTCGAACCTGCGACCAACAGCTTAGAAGGCTGCTGCTCTATCCCCTGAGCTACGAGGCCGTGGCGCGGGTGTAGCGCAATCGGTGCGGAATGTCAGGCCTCGGTTTGCCGACTCCCAACGGCGGTGGCAGGGTGCGTCGGACACGCGAGGCCCCTGCCCTGTTTCCTTATCTCACGCGCATTTTCTGGCTCCTGGTGCAGCCGCTGTCGCTGGTGGTTCTGCTGCTGTTGGCAGGCCTGGCGCTCAGCTGGCTGAAGCGGCGGTGGATTTCGCGCGTGCTGGTCGGGCTGGCGCTGCTGCTGCTGTTCCTCTGCTCCTTCACCACTTTCGGCTATTTGCTTGTCACGCCGCTCGAGCAACGCTTCGAACGGCCGGCGGAGCCGACGGAGGTCGACGGCATCGTGGTGCTGGGTGGCGGCATGGACGGCGAGGTGAGCACGGCACGTGGCGGTTACGAACTCAATCGCTCGGGCGACCGGTTCGTCGAGACGCTGCGGCTGGCGTTGCGACATCCAACGGCGAAGATCATCATCGCGGGTGGGGCGGCAGCGTTGGTACAGCAGGAGCCGGAAGCACTGGCAGGTAAGCGCTTCTTCGAAGCGTTCGGCATTGCCCCGGAGCGCATGCTGCTGGACGACCGGTCGCGCAACACCGAAGAAAATGCACAGTTCGCCACACAACTGGCCGGCGCGACGGAGGGGCAAACCTGGCTGCTGGTGACGTCCGCCTTCCATATGCCGCGCGCCGTGGGGCTGTTCCGCAAGGCCGACTTCCCAGTGATCCCGTGGCCGGCGGACTATCTCGCCAGCGGCACCGAGGGAGTGCGGATCAAGCCCGACCAGTCAACCGAGAATATCTCGGTCAGCAACATCGCGCTGCGCGAATGGGTGGGGCTGCTCGGGTACTATCTGACCGGGCGGATCGATGAGGTGCTGCCGGGGCCGTGAGCCGGGGAGCACGTGCCTCGTCCTGCGCCTTGACCGACTCCCCGACGGCTGGGCGACATAGGAGCTTGGCCCCGCCTACAGATCGAAAAACGACAGCTGTGGGGTCTGCTTGGGCGGCGGCGGGGCGACCGGCTCCACTTCTGCCTTGGGTCTGGCAACGCGCGGCCGCGGCGCCGCCTTCGGCTTCGCGATGATGATCGGGTCAGCGGCCGGCTCGGGGGCGACCAACGGCTCCGGCGCCGGCTGAGCGGCAACCAACACGGGCTCCGGTGCGGGCACCGGCGCTTCCACGACCGGCTCAGGCACGACGACCTGCTCAGGCACGACGATCGGCTCGGCGAGCATTGGCTCGATTTCGACCGCCACCGGAGCCTCGGCAACGACCACGGCCTCAACAGCCGACTTCTTCACCCTGCCCGGCTTCTTCTGATGCTCGTTGAGCCAGGCAATGCCGGGCTTCAACTCGGCGCGCTGGAACGAATAGAGGTTCTCGCGGCCCTGCTTCACCTCCTGCACCAGTCCAGCCTCCTTCAGCACCCTGAGGTGCCGGGAAATGGCCGGACGGCTGATGTCGAAGGCGGCCGCCAGCTCGTGCACCGGGCGGGCCTTGTCGTGCAGCAGTTCGAGCACCCTGAGGCGGGTGGAATCGGCGAGGGCGGAGTAGAGGTCGGCGAGACTCATTTCGTCTTCCGAAACAATGGAGTGCGCGGACAGTTGTAACAACTGCGTTACGTGTCAAGCGGCCGCGGTGCGGAATGGGTTGACTGTGACAGCCCGATGACGGGATTGTCACAGCTTATTGCATTGAAGAGATGCGACGAGCCGTGACGACCGAGACGACCATTGCCCGAACCTGGTGGACCCGGGGCCGCCCCTTCACCCTGCCGGAGCTGATCGCCGACGGGGTGGTGCATGGCATCGGCATCGTCGTGGCGGTAGCGCTCGGGGCGGTGCTGCTGGCGTTCGCCGGTTACGAGACGGCGCCCAACGAGCTGCCAGCGCTGGTGCTGTATGTGGGGAGCCTGTTGCTGGTGCTCAGCATTTCGCTCGCCTTCAACCTCTGCCCCATCGCCTCGCCGGCCAAGCGCACCTTGGCGCGGCTCGACCAGGCGGCAATCTTTCTGTTCATCGCCGGCACCTATACGCCGTTCCTGGTGCTGCTGGGGGCGACGCCTTCGAGCATCCTCATCGGGTTGCTGATCTGGGGCGCGGCGCTCACCGGCATGGCGCTCAAGCTGTTCGTGCCGCACCGCTTCGGGCGTGGCGCGATCGTGCTCTATCTCGGCATCGGCTGGAGCGGGGTGTTCGTATTCCAGGCACTGGCCTCGCACCTGCCCGGCACGGCGCTGTGGCTGCTGGTAGCGGGCGGGCTCTGCTACAGCGTCGGGCTGATCTTCCACCTGTGGGAGCGGCTGACCTTCCACAACGCGGTTTGGCACGGCTTCGTCGTCGCCGGCGCGAGCCTCCACCTCGTGGCGGTGCTCGACTGCATGGTGATCAGCCGGCTGTAGCACCGCTCTTGATACGATCGTGCACGACGCGATCACCGGCCGCGATGCCCAGCTCCTTGGCACGGCCGCCGGGGATTTCGAGCACAAACATCACCGCACCATCCGATGGGATCGAGGTCAGGTCGAGCGGCCGGGCGTTGGCGTGAATGTTGGCCACCAGCCCCTCCTGGGTGATGAACACCATGTCGAGCGGGATCAGCGTGTTGCTCATCCAGAAGCTGACTTCCCGGCTCTCCTTGAAGTCGAACAGCATGCCGGCATCGGGCGCCAGGGCTTCGCGGTACATCAGACCCTTGGAGCGGGATTCTGGCGTGTCCACCACTTCGACGGTGAAGGGATGGCTGCCGTTGCGCGACTCGATGACCAACCGGTCATCGGAAGCGCAGGCGGTGAGCGTCAGAAGCAGGAAGGCGAGGAACGCGCCGTGCAAGGCCCGGAAGATGTTCATGGAGAGCATGGGGGTTAGATGTGGATCGCCGGCACCTTAACCCGACAGCCCAACTTCGGAAACAGCTGCGAAAGCCTATTGACCTCAACTGCAGTTGAGGTCCGACAAGCCTGGCATCCAGATGGAAGGGACAACCCAGATGAATGCCCAGCGTACTGCCGATATCGAGACGATCCACAGCTTCGTTGCCGCCGTCGAAGCGTCACAGCGCAACCGCAGCCCCGACGATTTCATCGCACTGTTCTCGCCCGACGCAGTGTGGGTGACAGGCGGCGGCGTCCGGCTGACGGGGCGCGACGAGATCGATGCGTTCACCCGCAAAGTGCTCACCCCTGCCCTCGGCGATGTGCATGCAACCTACAAGGTCGAGCACGTGCTGTTCGTCGATGACGATGTTGCCGCAGTGAACGTGCGGGCAACGCCGGTGCATGGCGACGGAACGCGGATCGAAGGCGAACTCGAGGGCACCAAGCTCTATGTGCTGAGGCGCAGCGGCGAAGGCTGGAAATTCGCCTCGAGCCATAACGGCTTCATCCAGCCGCAATAGCGAATGGATGAATTGGTGCGTTTCACCATTCCGTTGATCGATCGGGGCGAAGGGCGACCTTACCACCGCCCTGTCGGTCCCATCATCGGGTCATTCCCGCGAAAGCGGGGACCGCCGTTTGCGCTGCTGCAACAGGCAACAGAACAGAGGTTCCCGCTTTCGCGGGAATGACCCGGTGGTTGGACACTGGCCCCCTGGCCAGGACGACAGCCGGATCAGACCAAAGGTGAAATGCCCTAGTGCGAGGACGGGGCGTCGCCCCAGCCGTCGGGGCGGATTTCCGCAACCATCAGGCCCTTGGGACCAGTGCCGTAGCGCACCAGGACATGCTGGCCGGGGCGCAGTTCGGTGATGCCGAAGCGGCGCAGCGTTTCCATGTGGACAAAGATGTCCGGAGCACCGTCGCCGGCCGACAGGAAACCGAAGCCGCGGATGCGGTTGAACCACTTCACCTCGAGCCGCTCGAGGCGGCTGGTCGGTTCGACCGTGACGTGCGTACGCGGCGCCGGCATCTGGGCCGGGTGCTTGGCGGTCGAGTCGTCCATCGAGAGGATGCGGAACGCCTGCAGCCCACCTGGACGCGCCAGTGCCTCGACGACGATGCGCGAACCCTCATAGGCGGTCTGGTAGCCGTCGCGCCTGAGGCAGGTCACATGCAGGAGAACATCGGGACGGCCATCATCAGGGACGATGAAGCCAAACCCCTTGGAAACGTCGAACCACTTGATCGACCCAACCACCTCGATGACATCGAGATTGGCGTCGCCGTGGTCGGATGCCGGGTGCTGTCCGAGCGGGCCGGTCTCGTCGGACCGGAACCCGGGTTCGTCACCATCGGCTGTAAACTTGGCCCCCATGCCTCAAGCCTTTTCGTACTCGCCCCGCCGCTGATCGGGGTACGCCACACATGAGGCACTGTGTCCGATTCAGCCGGGGAAGTTAAGAAGCGTTTACGATTTTGTCAGGGGTTTTTCGCAAGCGCTGTGTCAGGCCCGCAAACGTCGACTTTGGGCGCCTCACGGCCCCCTCGACCTGAACGCCGCGGCTAGTGCCCGACCACCGCCCGATCAGGACGCGCGCCCGGCAGGTCGGAGATTCAGGACGGCTGGATCGAAAGTCTTACTGCTCCGGCAGGATCTGCTGGAAAGTAGGTATTGCTGAACCAGTGCATTCCGTTTGCGAGGCCAATTTCCACCAAGCCGTGGTCAACGAATACCTCGATATCGAGCGTGCCGGCATGCGGGAGCTGGGCGGTGAAAGACGTTGCGAAATCGCGATCCGCGGCAATGGACGCGTGTGCCGGACGCAGGCTTGTAACGGCGTAGCCGTGGTCCGTCCGCACCACGGAAAGCACGGGGGACTGCTCCCCGAACAGCGACAACGCCAGCGTTGCGCCGACCGGCCCGCTCCAGCTTTCGGCAAGCCGATAAGCCGGAGATGTCGGAAGTACCGTGGCGTTCGCCGGTGCGGCGAGCTGGTTGAATGCGGCAGCGGCGCCGTGATCGACCTTCTGCGCCAGACGCAGCCCCTCGGGCCTCCGGACAAGTTTCAACCGCCGTGGCAAAGTCATGCTGCCCCTGAAGCCAGCGGTCGGCGTATGGTTGGCATATTGCCAGTTGCTCATCCAGGCGATGGTGAGGGGATCTTCGTCTCCCAGCCCGGAGAAACTCTGGGCGGCGTAATAGTCCCGGCCCCAGTCCATGAACAGTTCGGTGTCGGGGCTATTGTGGTTGTGGAAGCGATGGCCGTCGAAATCACCGACGAAATACTGTGTGCCCGAGCCACCGGAAATGTGCCCATTGCCGAGCCCGACGATCAGAATCCAGACCGTCTCGGTGGAGCCATCGGTGCGGATCGGAAAAAGGTCCGGGCATTCCCAGGGGCCGGAACCATGGCGGCCCTCGCCTTCTCCAAAGGTGCTCTCGGGTTTCCAGTCGAGTGCATCCGGTGAGGAGTAGATGCCGATCGATTGCCCGTGGGTCACAACCATGATCCAGCGACCGGTCTCGGCGTGCCAGATCACCTTGGGATCGCGGAAATCGAGCGGACCGGGCGTCCTGAGGACCGGATTGCCCTCGAACTTGCTGAAGCTGGTCAGGGTGCGATCGGCGATCGCGACGGCCTGGTCTTCGACATAGCCGCCCTGGGGCAAATTGCGATGCGCCGTGTAGAACAGCAGTATGCCATCGCCCGCGCCAAGCTCGGCGGCGACCAGTCCTTGCCGCGCCGCGACCGCGCTCCCGGAGAAGCACTGGCCTGCTTCATCCGGGTAGAGGGCAATCGACTGCTCGGTCCAGTTGGAGAGATCGGTGCTTGTGGCATGGCCCCAGTGCATCGGGCCATGCACCAGGGTTTGCCGGTTTGCCTGATAGAAGAGGTGATAGACGCCGTCGACGCGGATCAGCCCGTTGGGATCGTTGATCCAGCCGGCTTCAGGTGAGAAGTGATTTCGGGGGCGCATCGGGCTCATCGCGTTGTCCGTCAGTAAGGGTTGGATGGCATCATGTCCCAGACGGTCAGGCTGTTGAGCGCTCCATCCTGCGCAACGACGCCGATGCCGGTGCTGGAGGCGTCCGGATAGATTCGGCGGGTTATTGCCTGCCGGTCATTGGCAAACACCTCGACAACCGAGCGGTCAAGCAGCACGCGCAGATTTAGCGTCTCGCCCGGCTCGAGCCTGAAAGGGCCGGCCTCGCGAACGCGGAGCCCCATGCCGACCCGCGACGAATTGGTGGTGTCGACGAAAAGCTCGCCGCGTTCGGCATCATAGCCAACCAGGGTTGCCTCGCTGCCATCGGCGGCACAGCGCACCGATAGTCCCACCGTGCCGCCGGCACCGACCACGAAACTTGCCTCGATATCGATGGTGCTCCCCCCCGCGATGGAAAGCGGGCCGGCCGGCAGACCAGCAATGCTGCGGGAATTGTGGCGCAGCGCTTTCAGTTCCTCGACGGGGCGCATGCCAAGGCGAAGGTCGCTGCGCAGCCACAGCTCGCGCGGCACGGCAAACACGCCGGACCAGCCTGCTGCCTTTTTGGTATCTTCGTCCCATTGGTCGAAAATCCAGGCCCAGGTAATGCGGCGTCCATCGGGCGCTTCCAGGCTTTCGGGGGCGAAGTAGGTGTTGTCCACCCAGCTCATGCGCTCGTGCACCTGCGGGTGGAACTGCTCGTCCTTCCAGTCACCCACGAAGTAGCGGGTGCCATGCTCGTGGCTGATGCCCATCAGGACCCATTTGTCGCCAAGCTTGAAGAAGTCGGGACACGACACGTCCTCGCGCAGGGTGGTGCCGTCCACGGTGTTCGCGAACAGATCGCCCACATAGCTCCAATCGCCGATTTCCTTGGCCTTGAATACGGCAGGCCGCGTTCCGCCGAAGATGGCGTAGTAGGTGTCCCCTTCCAGCCAGCCATGCGGATCCCACGAGGCATAGGGCAGTGCTTCGGACTCGCGCCACTTGTCGGGGGCTTCGACCGGAACGATGGGGTTGCTCTGCAATTTGCGGAAGTTCTCGAGCAGCGGTTCGCCACTGGTGGCGATGCAATTGCCGACCTTTACGCCGTGGTAGACGATGGCGACCTCGCCATTCTTGTCGATCATCGCATTGCCGCTGAAGATGCCCTCCTCCGGGCTGTCGGCAGTCGGCAGCAGCCACGGCTTGTGGTGCCGCCAGTGCAGCAGATCGCGGCTCGAGACGTGCCCCCAATAATGAACGCCCTCATCCTGATAGATATACCCAAGGTGATAGCGGCCGTTCCACCAGATAGCCCCGTTGGGATCGGCCGGGTTGGCGTAATCCTCGGGAACCACGAAGTGGTAGGTGGGACGATGCGGATCGTCGAGAAGATGAAGCCGAAGATTGCGGGCTGCCTTGATCTGCTCGCTGGAGATGGTCATGAAACAATTTGCTCAGTTGGATTTGCAGGGGACTGAATCATGCCCTTCAGGCTCAATTCGTCGGCGTAGTGACAGGCAACGTGTCGCCCCGGCGTCACCTCCCGCCATTGCGGGATCTCGGCCTTGCATCGCCCGGTCGCGTAGGGGCAACGCGGGTGAAAATGGCAGCCGCTGGGCGGATTGATCGGACTGGCGATCTCGCCGCGAAGCGGCGTGTTCGACCGCTCGCGGCCGGGATCGGTCAGCGGCACGGCAGCCAGCAGCGCTTCGGTGTAGGGGTGCAGCGGTCGGTCGATGACATCGCGGGTGCCGCCCAGCTCGACCATGCGCCCCACATACATCACGGCGATGCGGTGAGCGATGAACTCCACCACGGCAATGTCGTGCGCGATGAACATGTAGGAGAGGCCGAACTGACGCTGCAGGTCCTTCAACAGGTTGAGGATCTGCGCCTGCACCGACACGTCGAGTGCGGACACCGCTTCGTCGCAGACGATGAGCTGCGGCCGGCAGACGAGCGAGCGGGCAATGCCGATGCGCTGGCGCTGGCCGCCACTGAAGGCGTGCGGGTAATGCGTCAGGTGGCTTTCCCCCAGCCCGACCAGCTCCAGCACCTCGATCACCCGCCGCCGGGCCTCGGTGCGCGAGACGCCTTCGTTGTAGACCAGCGGCTCGGAGACGATGTCGAAGACCGTCATGCGCGGATCGAGGGACGAGTACGGATCCTGGAAGATCATGTGGAAGTGCTTGCGCAGCTTGCGCAACTCACGCTCCTTGAGCTGGGCAAGGTCAACCCATTCCCCGGATGCGAGCCTGAGGTTCACCGCGCCTCGCGAAGGATCGATGGCGCGCACGATCGACCGCCCGAGCGTCGACTTGCCCGACCCGGATTCTCCCACTACCGCCAGCGTTTCGCCGGCATTGATGTAGAGGCTCACGTCGTCCACGGCCCGCACCGTCAGGGCATTCTTTGCCCCGAGACCGGAGTTTCGGGAGAAATGCTTGGAGAGGTTGGCGACGCGCAGGATGGCCTGATCAGAGGCTGGACCACTCATCGTCGGCCTCCTTTTCTTCACTGAGCAGAAAGCAGCGGGCCCAATGCCCGTCTTCGACCTCGGTCAAAGCGGGAATCGCGGCGTCGCAAACGCCGGGCATCGCCTTGGCACAGCGCGTGAAAAAGCCACAGCGGCGCGGCGGGTCGACGGCGCTCGGCACGCTGCCCTCGATGACTTCGAGGCGTTCGACGGGGCGCCCCGGATGTGGAATCGAACGCAACAGCTTCTGCGTGTAGGGATGCTGCGGATTACCGAACAGCTTGCTGGTGGTCGTCGTTTCGACGACGCGGCCGAGATACATCACGTAGACGCGGGTGACGTTCTCCGCCACCACCGCCATGTTGTGGGTGATGTAGATGATGGACATCCCGAGCTCGCGCTGCAGATCCCGCATCAGGTCGAGAATCTGCGCCTGGATGGTGACGTCGAGCGCCGTGGTCGGTTCGTCGGCGATGACGATCTGGGGGTGGCAGATCAGGGCCATGGCGATCATGGCGCGCTGACGCATGCCGCCCGACAGCTGGTGCGGATACTCGTCATAACGGAGTTCGGGGTTGGCGATGCCGACCCGGCCCAGCATGGCGACCCCGCGGCTACGGATTTCCGCGGCCGAGAGCTTCGTATGGAGCCGCAACATTTCCCCGATCTGGTCGCCGATCGTGTGCACCGGCGAAAAGCTGGTCATCGGCTCCTGAAAGATGATCGAGACGTCGTCGCCCCGGATGGCGCGCATGTCGTCCGAACTCGCCTCCAGCGAGAAGATGTCGATCTCCTGCCCATCCTTGCGCCTGACGACGGCGCTGCCGGCGACGATTTCGCCGCGCCCCCGCACCAGCTGCAGCATGGATTGGGCGGTGATGCTCTTGCCGCAGCCGGATTCCCCGATGATGCCGATGGATTCCCCCTCGGCCACCCAGAAGTCGACGCCGTCGACCGCCTTGAGGATGCCGTGGTCGAGGAAGAAGTACGTCTTCAGTCCCTCGACCTTCAGCCGGGGCGCGGATGCGTGTGTCATGTCGGATATGGCCGTCATTTTGCGTAAGGATCGGCGGCGTCGCGCAATCCGTCTCCGATGAAGTTGAACAGCACCACGGCGAGCACGACGAAGGCGGCGGGCCAGAGCAGCCAGACATAGTTGCTGATCACCACCACGTCCTGCGCCTGCTGCAGCAGCGACCCCCAGCTCACGTCGGGCGCGCGGATGCCGATGCCGAGGAAGCTCAACGTGGTTTCCCCCAGGATCATGTACGGAATGGCGATGGTGATGTGGACGATGAGATAGCTGGTGAAGCCCGGGATCAGGTGCCGGGTGATGATCGACCAGGTGCCCGCCGAGGAAATTCGGGCGGCCATGACATAGTCTTCCTCTCGCATCGACAGGATGCGCCCCCGCACCACGCGGGCAAGACCGGTCCAGCCGACAAGCGACAGGACCAGCGTGATGGCGAAGTAGGTCTGGATACCGGTCCAGTCGGCCGGGATCGCCGCGGCAAGCGCCATCCAGAGCGGAATCTGCGGGATGCTCATCACCAGCTCGATGGTGCGCTGGATGAACGAGTCCACCTTGCCGCCCATGTAGCCGGAGATCCCCCCGAGGGTCAGGCCCATCACGAAGCTGATGATGACGCCGCCAAAGCCGACGAACAGCGAAATGCGCGACGCGTGCACCAGCCTCGAGAAGATGTCGCGCCCCAGGTTGTCGGCACCCAAGAGGAAGAACGGTTGCCTGCCCTCGGTTCCGAACAGTTTGACGTCCAGCGGAATGAAGCCGGCGAGCTTGTAGGGCGCGACCTTGGGGAAGAGCACAATCGGGTTTGCCTTCATGTCGTCGTTCACGCTCAGGTCGTACCTGAAGGTGGCTGGATTGACCTTGGTCCGGCTGGTGAGGACATAGGGGCCCACGAAGCTGCCGTCGGGCGCGAACCAGTGCACTTCAGACGGCGGCGCGAACAGGTGTTGACGCGAGCGCTCAAGCGGATCGTACGGCGCGACGAACTCCGCCAGGATTGCGACCAGGTAGAAGAAAGCAAGCAGGTAGAGGCTGATGATCGCCAGCTTGTGCTTGCCGAATTTGGCCCGCATCAACTGCCATTGCGAAGCACTGTACAGCTGTTCGGCGCGTTCCCGGCGCTTGTCGCCGCCACGCGAATATTGCGATCGCAGCTTTTCGATGCGCGCCTGCACGGCGCGCGGACGGGAAGAAGACAGCACGAATTTTTCTTCTGACATCACGGCCTCCTATTCCATCCGGATGCGCGGATCGTTCAGCGCCAGCAGGATGTCGGAGATGAAGGTGCCCACTACCGTAAGGACGCTCAGGATCAGCACGATGCCGCCGGCGAGATACATATCCTGGGCGATGCTCGCCTCGAGCAGGATGGGTCCGATGGTGGGCAGGTTGAGGACCTTGGAGATGACGATCTCCCCGCCGACCACCGCCGGCAGCATCCAGCCCAGGGTGCTCAGTAGCGGATTGATGGCGATGCGCAGGGGATAGCGCAGGACATTGTGCATCTCCTTGAGGCCCTTGGAGCGCGCGGTGGTCACATACTGTTTGTTGAGTTCGTCGAGCAGGGTGGCGCGGAGGACGCGGGTGATGGACGCCAGCCCGCCGATCGTGAGCACCAGCAGCGGCAGCCAGACGTTCCTCAGCAGGTCGACGGCCTTGTCCAGTGACCAGGGCGCTTCCCGGAATGGTGGCGAGAAGAAGCCGTTCACCAGCCATCCGGTGTTTTGATAGACCACGAACATCAGCGTGAGCGCCAGGAGGAACCCCGGCACGGCCAGCCCGATCAGCCCCAGCAGGGTCAGGGCATGGTCCCAGACCGAGTACTGCTTGACGGCCGAGAGAATGCCGAGCGGCACGGCCAGCAGCCAGGTCAGCGCGATCGCCGTGAGCGACAGGATAAGCGTGGGCGGAACGCGCTCCATGAGGATGGCGGCGACAGGCCGGTTGTAGCGGAACGAGTTTCCGAAATCGCCGGAGAAGACGATCTTGCCCATCCAGAGCGCGTATTGCTCAGGCAGGGACTTGTCGAGGCCGTACATGGCCCGGATGTCGGCCTCCTGCTGGGCGCTCACGTTCGTCCCCTGCAAACGCAGGTTGTTGACGTAACTGTCGGCGTAGCTGCCCGGCGGCAGCTGAATGACGACGAACGAGATAATGGAAATCCCGATCAGGAACGGGAGCAGGATTCCAAGGCGGCGTAGTGCGAACTGCAACACGTCGGCAACACTCTCTTATTGGATGCGCGGCAAGGCCGGGCGCCGTGGCGCCCGGCTGCTGTCAGGTCAGCGGTCGAACCACAGGCCTTCGCTCGACAGGTAGGTATCGAGCTCGTAGGGCGCGCCGTCGTTCTGGGTGTTGCGCAGGTCCTTGTTGACGATGTTCGGCATCGTCTTGAGCCCCGCCAGCGGGAACCGGATGTAGTTCCGGTCGAACCAGTCGGTGAGCTTGGCATAGAGGGCCTTGCCTTCTTCCGACTGCGGCGGGAACGCCTTGCGCTGCGAGTGGATGTCGTAGAATTCCTGCAGGTATGCCGGCGGCACGCGGCCGTCCTTGCCCTGGCTCACGTAGTTCAGCCAGGTCTGGGTGGACCAGCTGCCCTTCTGGTTTGGGGCATAGTCTTCCGAAATGCCGCTCTCCCAAGCGGTGCCGTCGTTCCACAGCATGGTCACCTGCAGCTCGTTGGCTGCGCCGCGCTCGTTGTAGAGCCCCCAGTCGATGCCCAGGGGATCGAGTTCGACTCGAAGGCCGACGCTCTCCAGTTGCTCCTTCACCAGCTCGGCGACAGGAATGAAGTCCGACGACGCCTCCGCGAACGAGATCCGCAGCACGAACCGATTTCCGTCCGGGCCGAGGCGGAAATTCTCGGCGTCGCGGTCAGCCATCCCGGCTGCGTCGAGAAGCGCCTCGGCCTGCTCGGGATCATGCTCCTTGGTGGTGCCGAACGGCTCGCCGAACATGCCGTAGAACACCGAGTCGTTGATGTCCTGTGGATCGAGCGCCAAACCGACCGCCCGACCGAGGCGGCGCTCGGGATCGTTCATGAGCTGCTGCCAGACCGAATTGGGATCCTGGTACTGGAAGTCCTGATTGAAGAAGAGCTGCAGCGGGTAGTTGAACGAGCCTGTCGTGACGATGCGATAGCCGCCGGCTTCGGCATTCTGGGCGTAGACCGACATCTTGCTCAGCGGAGCATCGGTCTCGGCAGCGATATCGACCTGGCCTGCCAGGGTCGCGTTGACCTGCGCGTCACGGTCGGCAGCGCGATTGTTCACGATGCGGTCGATGTAGGGCAGTTGCTGCCCCTTGCCGTCGACGTGCCAATAGTAGGGATTGCGCTCGAACACCGTGCGCTGCTCGGTGTACTCGGTGAGCACCCATGGCATCAGAACCGGCATGCCCAGAGCAGCGGCAGTGCCGTAGTCCCAGTGCGGCGGCTCCTTGAGCTTGAGCAGTTGAACCCAGCTCGTCGTCGAGTTGGCCTTGATGAGTTCGTCCAGCTTGGCCGGGTCGGCATACTTCTTGTGGAACTGCTTGAAGTAGTGCGAAGGGCGCAGCAGCAGCTCGTAGTTGGGAATCCACGAGTTGAGATCGGCGATGAAATAGCCGTATGGGGCCGAAAAGGTCAGATCGAAGCTGTAGTCATCGGTGATCGTGAGCTTCGCCGGCCCCTTGGTTGAATCCGCCTGCGTGAACAACGGCGTCGGCCAGGCGCGACCGACCTCTTCGTTTCCATAGATGTCCTCGAAGTGGAAGCGCACGTCTTCGGTGGTCACCGGCTGACCGTCAGACCACCGCAGGCCCTTGCGGATCGTGAAGCGGAAAACCGTGAAGTCGTCCGAATGCGAGAACGCGCTCACCACGTTCGGCAGCGATACTTCCGTCGTCTGGCCGGGCGAACGCAGGATCGTGCCGCCACCGCCGAGGAAGGTGAACGGCGTCGGGAAGATGGAAGCAACGCGCAGTTCGCCGCCAAAGGCGCCATCCTGCCAGGTGAGGTACTCATCCTGCAGCAGCACGCCCTGCCCGACTTTGAAGACCTCTTCGGGGAGGCGTTCATCGAGGGGCGGCAACTGCCCGGCGGCCACCTTGTCGGCCAGCATCGGGGACTCGAGAAATCCACGTGCCGACGGTGCCTGCGCGAAGGACGCCGGCGTGATGCCGGCAAGTGCCAGGCTCGCCCCCGTGAGACCCGCTGCCTTGAGCAAGGTTCTCCGGCTGATAGTCGAATTCATAATCCAGTCTCCTCCGTTTTCGACGCGCGCGCCGTCTTCGGCACTGCCCATCCAGGCGGCAACCACCCGCTGCCGTCCTCACCGGCGCCATACAAATCTCACGGCAAAAATCTTGTCAATACGTATTAGATTGCCATTCATACGTTGTAATTGACGATCTCAGGTGCGATGCGACATAGGATTGAGCGGTCATCAAAAAGGACGGGAAGCTGCCTTCGGCAGACGTCCACCAGCGCTCCAACGTGGTCGCTGCGTTGGATAGCAACGTCGTTTGATGTAGAGCAGTGCACGAGAGGCGTGGTAACCGGGGGACGGCATATTGAATGACAGGACCAGCAGGCGCCGGGTGACGATGCAGGACGTTGGCCGCATGGCCGGCGTCTCTCAAAGCACGGTGTCGCTGGTGGTCAACAACAACCCCAGTGTGGCGCCTGAAACGCGGGACCGCGTGAATGAGGCGATCCAGGCGCTTGGCTTCAGGGCAAACCGCTCGGCGCAAAACCTGCGCGGCCTACCCAGCCGCACCATCGGGTTCGTCACCAATCAGATGGCGACGACCCCCTTCGCCGGGCAGACCATTCTGGGAGCCCAGCAGGCAGCCTGGAAGCAAGGCTATGTTCTGCTGGTGGTGGACGTCGGCGACAGCGCCGAGCTGACGGATTCGGCCATCGCCATCCTTCTCGATCAGGACGTCTCCGGCTTCATTTATGCCTCGATGACGCCGGTTCGCACGGATATTCCGCCGGCCCTCAGCCAGGTACCGTCGGTGATTGTGAACGCCGACCCGGCTGGGCTGGAGAATTTCCGCATGGTCGAAGCCGGCAATTTCGACGGTGGCGTGCTTGCCGCAAGAACGCTCCTGGCGGCCGGCCATCGCCGCATCCTCTATCTTGCCGGCGAGACCTTCAATCTCGTGACCATCGACCGCGAGCGCGGATTTCGTTCGGTGCTGAGGTCGCTGCCAGATGATGCGGTTGACTTTCAGGTGTCCAACGGCACCTACGAGATCAGTTCCGGCTACTCACGCATGCGGGCGATGATCGAAGCCGATACGTGGTGGCCGACCGCCATTTTCGCCGCGAACGACCGCGTGTCCCTAGGCGCCATCCAGGCCTTGGCCGAAGTGGGCAAGCGCGTGCCGGACGATATCAGCATCCTCGGCTATGACGACCAGCCGGCTCTGGCCAAGGAAGTCCATCCCGCTCTCACGACAATTTCGCTGCCGCATTTCGAGATGGGCCAGCTGGCGGTAGAAGCGCTTCTGGAACAGATCGCGGAGGGCGCCAGGCCGGGATCGATCATCGCCCACCCCCAACTCATCGTGCGAGACTCCCTCCGAACGATCGGGCCACCAATCGTCTAGATCAGCTCCCGCAGCGTGACCTCGCACCCGCGGCCGCAGAGCCGATGCGCAGCGCCATCGTTGCGGAGGGACGACTCTTCGCCCCGGCCAACTTGATGCATCCGGCGTCGCGTTGTAGGTCCCTACCCCACCACGCTTTTCCGGGAGGACCAGACTTTGAAATATCTCCACACCATGGTGCGGGTCACCGACGTCGAAGCCAGCCTCAAGTTCTATCGCGACGGCCTCGGGCTCGAGGAGATTCGCCGCACCGAGAACGAGAAGGGCCGCTACACGCTGATCTTCCTCGCCGCCAAGGGCCAGCACGACACGCCAGTCGAGCTCACCTACAACTGGGACCCCGAGGTCTATACCGGCGGCCGCAATTTCGGCCACCTCGCCTACGAGGTCGCCAATATCTACGAGTTCTGCGCGCACATGCAGGCGCTCGGCTACACCATCAACCGCCCGCCCCGCGACGGCCGTATGGCCTTCGTCCGCTCGCCCGACAACATCTCGGTCGAGATCCTGCAGGAAGGCGCGGCCCTCGCCCCCGCCGAGCCGTGGCTGTCGATGCCGAACACCGGCGCCTGGTGAGGCCGGGGTTACCGTCGGCAACCCCTGGAGTAACCGCGCGCTAACCAATCGGCTTAGCGGGCGGTTAGCCAAGACTTTGTAGCTTCCTCGCGAGCGCCGGCCGGGCAAGGGCCGGCGTTCTGCTACCGCCCTCAGGCGGCATGGGAAGTGACCAATGATCCGACTGATTGCGGCGCTCGCGAGCGCCCTGCTGCTGAGTGGCTGCTTCTTTCTGGGCGGCGGTGGCGGCGCCTCGTACAGCGGCTACGTACAGCGCGCCGGGATGTACCTCTCCTCGACCGATGTCGACAATTCCTGCATCTCGCCCAAGCTCCGCTCGGTGATCGCTTCGTTCGAGCGCAAGTTCGGCAAGAAGATCGTCGTCAACTCGCAATACCGCGATCCGATCCGCAACATCATCGGCGGTGGTGAGGATTCGAGCTATCACATGCGCTGCATGGCGGTGGATTTCTTCATCCCGGGCGTCAGCAAAGGGCAACTCGTCGCCTTCGCCATGCGCAACGAGCAGGTCGGCGGCCTCGGCTGCTACCCGGGCCGCGGCTTCATCCATGTCGACGTGCGCGACCGGCCGCGCGGCTGGAACAAGCCCATCACCTTCTCGGGCTGCTGATTGCTCCACAGGGGCGGGAATTAGCAACGGGTTCTGCGAAAAACACCCTTGCCAGCCCGGATGAACCTCCCTATACGGACGCCACCGCGGCGCCCTTCGTCTATCGGTTAGGACGGCACCCTTTCACGGTGCAGAGAGGGGTTCGACTCCCCTAGGGCGCGCCACCTTCCCCTCATGGGCTGGTGGTTGACGGTACGGCGCTCATCGCCGATAAAAGAGTTCCTCCGCGCCCATCGTCTAGCGGTCAGGACACCGCCCTCTCACGGCGGGAACAGGGGTTCGATTCCCCTTGGGCGCGCCAATCTCCCTCTCCTTTTTTCACAACTCGCGGGCTCCACCCGGGCGTTGGGCCAACGTCTCCTGCATTCGCCCGGGGACAGTGCTTCTCGGCTGCGCTATCGTGTGCAGCATTGGATAACGACCGCTGGCGGAGGGCCCGGTGACGTCGCTCATTCTGCTGCAACTCGGCTGGCTGGCGGTCGGCCTCACCGCGGCGGTGTTGATCCAGATTGCGGGCCTCAGCCTCATCTCGCAACTGGTGAACCGGCTGAGTTCGCGGCCTGACGCGGTGGCGCAGACCTGGCAGATCGCCATCATGGGCCTCGTGGTCTACCTGCTGTTCGTGCTGCACCTCGCGCAGATCGGCATCTACGCGGCGATCTACGTCGCTACCGGGGCGATCCCTGCAGTGCACACGGCGCTGTACTTTTCAGCAGCGACCTTCACGACGATCGGTGGCGGCGTGGTGCAGACCGAGGAGCCCTGGCAGTTCTTCGCGGCGCTGCAGGGGCTCAGCGGCATCATCATGGTGGGGTGGTCGATCGCCTTCCTCGTGGCGGTGACGCACCGGCTCGGCATGTGGACGCAGAAGCCGTCAGGGGAATAGTCCATGTGGCCGGGCCGCGCCCTCGCCCACCAGCCGCTTTGCCAGATCGGCGCATTGCACCCGGATATCGGGGATCGCCTCGATCTCGAAGAAGGTGCCGCGGGTGAGCGGGCCCACTGCCAGCAGCCGGTCCGACGGTGAGCCGCTGCTATCGACGGTGCGGCAGTCGGGATCCACTTCGAGGCCGATATGGAGGGGATCGGGGCGGATGCTGCCGCGGGCGAGCAGCGCGCGGATGGCCGGGTTGCTGGATTGCTCGACATCGACGCTGATGCCGCCGCAATCGTAGACGCGGGCAACATCGAAGAAGGTGAGATTGCTGGCCCCCTTGCGACGCACGGTGGCGCGGACGTCAGCGTCGCGCCGCTCGATATCGAGATAGGTGCCGGCGACGAGACGGACCTGCCCTGCCCTCACCGCGTCTTCCAGCCTTGCGTGCAGTTCGGGCGGCAGGCGGTGGCGGTGGATGTTCCAGAACGGCCTGACATGGCTGAGGAAGCGGCGGCGTGCGCCGAGCGACCAGTTCTGCCAGATGCGTTGGTTGTACGGCCGGAGCGCATCGACGACGCTGCGCCAACCCTCGCCGCGGCCGGCGGCTTCCGCGACAAGGTCGCGGAACCAGGCGGTGAAATAGTGGAGTTCGGTGCCGAACGGCACGTCGGCAGCCTCGAGCGGGATCGGGCTCACCTGACGGTGCGCCTTGGGCAGCAGGCCGTGGCGCGAGACGACGGTGATCGGGCCGCGATGCTGCGCCTCGGCCAGCGACAGCCAGGCATCGACCATCGAAAGGCCGGAGCCGAGCAGCAGCACCGGCGCATCGGGATCGAGCGGGGTATCGGCCTCGGACCCGACGCGGACCGCGATGCCCTTGGCGCGGGCCGGGTTGGTTTCGTGCCCGACGGCCAGTACCGCCACGTGCGCCATCAGGCTGGCGCCGCTCTTGAGCTTTGCTTCCACCCCTGCCCCGGTGGTCAGCACGTCGATGACTTCGTCATGCACGATGTGCAGCCGCCCGGGCGCCGCGGCTTCGACCTCGGCCAGCACATCGGCGAGGTAGCTGCCATAGTGGCGGCGCGGCACGAAGACGAAGCGTTCGGCTTCGGTTACGAGCTTGCGGTGGCGCAGCCAGCGCCAGAAATGCTCGGGATCATCGGCAAAGGCGCTCATGCCTGGCGCCGCGACGTTCAGCACATGGTCGAGCTGGCGCGTCGAATAGGCGATGCCGCGACCGAGGCTTGGCCGCTTCTCGATCAGCGTGACCCGGATATCGGCAGCGCTGCGCAACAGGTGCGCGGCGAGCAGCACGCCGCTGGCGCCGCCGCCGACAATGAGGATGGAGAGGCGTGGATGCGCTTCGTTCATGCGTGCTTCCTCGGTGGCTGGTCACGACGCAAAACGTCCCGATTGAAACGTCCGTCCTAAGCTAACGTTCTCCGAGGGCAGGTTTTTTCGTCACCCGCGACCGGCGCGCTGCCGGAGTTCCTCGACCGGTCTCGACGCATAGACTACTAATCCAGTCGATTTAATCAACACTGTATCCTGTTCGGACGCAGCCGGAGCCGGATTTGACGCAACTGACACTCGACATCGCCACGCAAGGCACAGTGCCACTTGAGGACAGGCCGGTAGAGCGGCCGCTCGCGGGTCGCGGCCATCAGGTGCGAAGCAGCCTCATTTGGGTGGTGGCCGTACTGATCGCCGCCTGCGCAATCTCGGTGGTGGCGACCAATCCGGCGATGCGCTGGGATTCGATCGGCAAATTCCTCACCGCGCCGATCATTCTCTCGGGGTTGCTGACGACGCTGTTGATCACCTTCCTGTCGGCCATCATCGGGCTCATCGGCGGGCTGCTGATCGCGCTGATGCGGATGTCGGCAAACCCGCTGATCAAGACCATCGCGGTGGGCTATCTCGGGCTGTTCCGGGCCGTGCCGCTGCTGGTGCAGATTCTCATCTGGTACAACCTCGGCACGTTCTTCCCGCAACTCGGCTTCGGCATCCCGTTCACCGATGTCGGGGTGTATGGCGACACCAACGTGTTGCTGAGCCCGCTGGTGGCGTGCCTCATCGCCATCGGCTTGAATCAGGCCGCCTATATGGGCGAGATCATCCGGGGCGGGCTGCTGTCGGTGCAGCCGGGTCAGGTCGAGGCGGCGATCGCCTTGGGGATGACGCGGGCCAAGGCATTCCGCCGGGTGATCGCACCGCAGGCCGCCAAATCGATCATCCCGCCGCTCGGCAACGACATGATCAACCTGCTGAAGGCCACGTCGCTGGTTTCGGTGGTCGGCGTCGGCGACCTGATGACCCGGGCGCAGGGCATTTATGCCAGCAACTACCAGGTGATCCCGCTGCTGATCGTCGCCAGCATCTGGTACCTGGTGCTGACCATCGTCTTCACCTTCGTCCAGGGCCTGCTGGAGCGCCGCTTCGCGGCCGGGGTGGCGCGATGAACTACGTCCCGGCCGAACTCCGCGTCGCAACCGAGGCGCCGGCGTTGATCCGCGTGCGCAACCTTTCCAAGAGCTACGGCGCCAACCGGGTACTCGATGCCGTCAACCTCGATGTCCGGCAGGGCGAGGTGCGTTGCATCATCGGGCCATCCGGCTCGGGCAAGAGCACCCTGCTCCGCTGTCTCAACGCGCTCACCGATTTCGACAGCGGCGCCGTAGTGCTGGACGAGACTCGGATCGGCTACGCCGAGCGCCACGGGGTGCTGAAACCGTGGACGGGGCGCGAGGCGGCCGCGTTCCGCAGCCGGGTCGGGCTGGTGTCGCAGCATGTGAACCTGTTTTCGCACCGCACCGTGCTCGAAAACGTCATCGAGGGGCCGGTGCAGGTGCTCGGCACCAGCCGTGCCGCTGCCATCCGCACAGCGACCGACCTGCTGTCGCGCGTCGGCCTCGCCGACAAGCATGACAGTTATCCCAGCCAACTCTCGGGGGGACAGCAGCAGCGGGCGGCAATCGCCCGGGCGCTGGCGATGAACCCCAAGGTCATGCTGTTCGACGAGGCGACCAGCGCGCTCGACCCGGAACTGGTGGGCGAAGTGCTCGGCGTCATGCAGGCGCTGGCGAGCGACGGGATGACCATGGTGGTGGTCACCCACGAGATGCGCTTTGCCGAGGAAGCAGGCGACCGCATCGCGGTGATGGATGCCGGACGCATCATCGAGGACGGACCGGCGAGCGAGGTGTTCAGCCGCCCGCGCCAGCCGCGCACCGCCGAGTTCCTCAAGGATCATTTCAGGTTCGCTCCGGCCGAGAGCCGGCGCAGCCACGCCTGAACAACCGGGCCGGGGGCCCCATCATGCAAGGAAAGAAACTGACCGTGACCAAGCTATCATTCGTAACCAGAGGGCTACGCGCCGTCAGCCTGACGCTCGCCGTGGCGACGCCGCTGTTCGCCGTGCCGGCGTTTGCCGACGCGGCCACCGACGCCGCTCGCGCACTGCTGCCGGCCAAGTATCGCGATGCCGGCGTGCTCAATGTCGGTGCTTCGACCGTCTACGCGCCGCACTCGTTCTTCAAGGAAGGCACCACCGAGTTCACCGGCTACGAGATCGAGCTGTTCAACGCGGTGACCGAGATTCTCGGGGTGAAGCCGGTCTATACCGAGGCGCCGTTCCAGCAGTTGATCGCCGGAGTGAAGTCGGGCCGCTCCGATGTGTCGCTGGGCGACCTCGGCGATAACGACCTGCGCCGCGAGCAGGTGGATTTCATCGACCACACCCGGCTGACTTTCCAGCTGTTGATCGATGAAGCCGACAAGGACAGCATCAAGACGGTGTTCGACCTCTGCGGGCGCGACCTCGGCGTGGTGCAGGGCACCACCAACATCATCTTCAAGGCGCTGTCGCAGTGCGAGAGCAAGGGGCTGAAGCCGGCGAACTTCATCGAGTTCCCCGACGCCACCGCCAAGGACCAGGCGATCCAGTCGGGCCGCCTGCCGCGCGCCGATATCTCGGCCACCGCCGTCGGCCGCTTCCGTGAGGCAGCCGGGCTGAACCCGGGCCAGATCCTCGTGCCGGCGCCGGAGCTGGGCGACCTCTATATCGGCTTCATCGTCGACAAGGGGAATGCCGAGCTCGCCAACGCCATCGAGGCGGCGCTGAAGATCCTGTTCGACAACGGCAAGTACGCCGAGATCCTCGCCGCCTACAACATCGCGGACCTCAACCTCGAGGCGCCGGGCGTCAATATCGGCCAGAACGCCTCGAACTGGGTGCAGCCCAAGCCGAAGAGCTGATCGAGCGCTGCTCGTCAAGAGGGCGCCGGCAGCAGCCGGCGCCCCGGTGCCATTTCCATAGAGTATCCTACCATGCCCAGCGCCCGGCCCTCCGGCCACGAGCAGATGAACATCGCCGTCCTCGTTTCGGGCGGCGGCAACCACCAGGGCGCCTGGCGGCGTGCCGGCAGCAATATCGAGCTGGCCAATACCCCCGGCTTCTACGTGGCCTTCGCCCAGGCGGCCGAAGCGGCCAAGATCGATGCGATCTTTTTTGCCGACATCCCCTCGCTCGACCCCAAGGCATTGGGCGTGAACCCGGTGCTCAACGCGTTCGAGCCGGTGGTGCTGACCTCCTACCTCGCCGCCTTCACCAGCCGGATCGGGCTGGTATCGAGCGTCTCGACCAGCTTCTCCGAGCCCTACACGGTGGCTCGGCAGTTCGCCTCGCTCGACCGCGTCTCGGGTGGCCGGGCCGGCTGGAACATCGTCACCTCGGCGACCGGTGAGAAGAACTACGGCGCGACACCCCTGCCCGACCAGGACGTGCGCTATGCCCAGGCCGCCGAGTTTGTCGAGATTGCCAAGCGCCTGTGGGACAGCTGGGACCAGCAGACGCTGAAGATCGACCGCACCAGCGGCCAGTTCGGCGATGTCGGCGACATCCGGCCGACCGAGTTCCACGGCAAGTTCTTCGATGTCGCCGGCCCGCTCAATATCCAGCGGCCGCCTCAGGGGTGGCCGGTGCTGTTCCAGGCCGGGGCTTCGACGATCGGCCGGGGCTTTGCCGCCGAGACCGCCGAAGGCGTGTTCACCGCGCAGCAGACGCTGGAGGACAGCCTCGAGTTCGCGCGCGACATGCGGGCCCGGGTCAGCGCTGCCGGCCGCGATCCGCGCCGGGTCAAACTGCTGCTCGGCATCACCCCGATCATCGGGGCGACCGAAGCTCAGGCAAAGGCGACCGAGCGGGAGCTGGGCGAGTTCATCGACATCAAGGCGTCGCTCAGGAAGCTCAATAGCTACATCCCGGGCGTCGACCTCACGGGCTTCGAGCTCGACAAGCCGATCCCGCGCGAGGCACTGCCGGATGTGTCGGCCGTGCAGGGGCGGCAGAGCCGCTACAAGATATTCGCCGATCTCACACTCAATGACGGCTGGACCTTGCGCGAACTGGTAAAACTCACCGGCCGCTCGGACGGACACTGGACGCTGACCGGCAGCCCCGAGCAGATCGCCGACCAGATGGCGGAGCGTTTCCTCGCCGATGCCTGCGACGGCTATGTGGTGATGCCGACCTACCACCCCGAGGGATCGGGGCTGTTCTTTTCGGACGTGGTGCCGATCCTGCAGCAGCGCGGGCTGTTCCGCACCGAATATGAGGGCACGACGCTGCGCTCGCATCTGGGGCTCGCTATCCCCGAGAGGGGTGCGCGCGACGGCTGACGGCCTTTGCCGCCTCTCCCCGCCCCGCTATAGAGAGCGGTAAACCGAGGGGAGTGTTCGATGTCGGCTGTGGGTCATCTGTCGGAGGGGGATCGCGGACAGGCGCGGATCACCGCGATCAAGGCGTTGCGGCTCGACAGCGGCTTCTGCCTCATCCGCATCGACACCGATGCCGGGATCTCCGGCTATGGCGAGTGCGGCGACCTCGATGGCGACCTGGTGCGGGCGGCGCTGCTCACCCATGCCAAGGGCGGCGCGCGCCTGCCGCACCTGCAGTTGGTCGGCAAGGATCCGCTGGATATCGGAGTGCACCACCACAACCTGTTCTACGCCTACCGGCAGCGCCCGGCGCACATCATGATCTGCTCGGGGATCGACATGGCGCTGTGGGATCTCGCCGGAAAACTGCTCAACCAGCCGGTGCACAAGCTGCTGGGCGGGGCGTTCCGCACCGAACTCGAGCTCTACTCGCACTGCCCGCATTTCGACCTGACCGATGCGGGCGCCTGGGCCGAGGCGGCCGCCGAGCTCAAATCCGACCCGCATGGGTTCAAGACCTTCAAGGTCGACATCCACGACGCCATCGGCATCGAGATGCAGGAATATGTGCCGAGCCTGTCACCCGGCGATATCCGCAAAATCGGCCGCTCCTACGAGCTGGCGCGAGAGCACCTCGGGGACGAGATCGACATCATCGTCCACTGCCACAACGAGCTCGACGCGCCGAGCGCCATCGCGGTGGCCGAGGCGGTGGAGGCGATCAAGCCGATCTATTACGAAGACCCGCTACAGCCGGGCTTTTCGGAGAACTGGCTGGCGCTCAGGCGTTCAACCAACATCCCGATCATGACCGGCGAGAATATCGAGCTGCCCGAGGGGGCGCTGCCGTTTCTCCAGCATCAGGCCGTCGATTGCCTGCAGCCCGACATCATCAGCTCGGGCGGCATCACCGGCACCAAGAAAATCGCCGATCTCGCGGCGCTCTATCGCACGCCGATCACCCTGCACAATGTCAGTGGGCTGTTGATGAACGCAGCGAGCCAGCAACTGGCGGCCTCGGTGTTCAACTGCCCGCGGATCGAGTGCACCCGGCGGGCCGACAACCTCGCCTGGGCATCGCCCAATCCGCTGCAGGTGCGGAATGGCAAGATGCAGGTGTCGATGGCGCCGGGGCTCGGGGTGGAGCTGGATCAGGACTGGATCAGCGGGCACCGGTTTGCCGGGGAGCCGGGGTGGAATTGAGGTGGGCAATCCTTCCCTTCTCCCCTCAGGGGAGAAGGTGGCGCGAAGCGCCGGATGAGGGGTGAGGCGGCGCAACAAGCACTCGCTGAGACGCTGAACCCCTCACCCCGGCCCTCTCCCCTCAGGGGAGAGGGGGCGCTGACACACCTTTTCGCAAGCCCTAAGGCAGCCGCTGCGTGTGTGTCGGTTCGAACTCGGCCTTGCCAAAAGTGCCCGGCAGGTTGGTGTCCATCCACTCATAGGGGTAGCCGAGCTTCAGCGGCATGGCGTCGGTAAGTTCCTGGCGTACGTCGATCGGCAGGTCGAAATCGCCGGCGTCGAGGTTTTCGGCGACCTGGTCGACGCGACGGGCGCCGATGATGGCCGCGGTAACCCTCTGATCGCCGAGCAGCCAGCTGAGTGCCACCTGGCTCGGGGTGCGACCGACGCGGCCCGCCACCTCGACCACCTTGTCGATCATCTTCAGCGAATCTTCGAACCAGTAACGCGGCAGGGCGATCGCCGCCTGCTGGCCGATGCGGGATTTCTCGTCCGGCTTGTCCTCGCCCCGGTACTTGCCGGTCAGCATGCCGGCGGCGAGCGGGCTCCAGCAGATCATGCCGAGGCCCTGGTCGTCGCACGCCGGCAGGATCTCGCGCTCGATGTCGCGGCGGACCAGGTTGTAGAGGTGCTGCGCCGAAACCAGCGGCTCATAGCCCTTCAGCGCGGCAACGCCATTGGTCTTGGCGATCTGCCAGCCATAGAAGTTGGAGCAGCCGAGATAGCGGACCTTGCCGGCGCCGATCAGGTCGTCGGCAGCCCTGAGGCTCTCTTCGATCGGGGTGTACGGATCGGGGCCGTGGAACTGATAGAGGTCGATATAGTCGGTATCGAGCCGCTTCAGGCTCTTCTCGCAGGCTTCGACGATATGCTTGCGGCTCAAACCGCGCGAGGTCACCGCCGGATCGGCCGGGAACCAGCACTTGGTGGCGATCACCAACTGGTCGCGGCTGTGATCCTTGAGCGCCACGCCGAGCATCTTCTCCGACGCACCGCCCGAATAACCATTGGCCGTGTCGATGAAATTGCCACCGCCTGCGACGAAGCGTTTGACGATGGCGCTGGAGGTTTCCTGGTCGCAGCCCCACTGCGCGTTGCCGAACGTCATGGTGCCCAGGCAGAGCCGCGAGACCAACAGGCCACTGCGGCCGAGATAGCGATACTTCATCAGTTTCCTCCAGATGGGCGGCAACGGCGCGGGGCGGATCGAACAGGGAAATTTGGCGTACGTAAAGCAGCCGCATCACTCCGTCGGGTATTTGAGCCCGATCTGCTGCCGAATGGTGTCGAGGCAAGCCATGATGGCGACGCTCTCGGTGGGCGAGAGGATCGTGCCGGCCGTCTTGCCCTCGGCGACGAGCCGCTCGAGTTCGGCAGCCTGGTACTGCATGCCGCGGCCCTCGACCTTGGAGACGTACTCTTCGACCACGGCATTGCTCTCGTCGTAGCGGCGGAAGCTGGTCGGTGTGTACCAGACCTTATCGATCTCGATGCGCCCTTTGGTCCCGAGGATGGTGGCGAGGTTGCGGCCCGCGGTGTCGCTGGCCGACAAGGTCAGCGCGATGGCGCCGCTGTCGTAGGTGAACATGGTGGCGATGTTGCCATCGGCCCCGGTGTCCTTGAACTTGGCGACCGCCGCGATGGTCTTTGGCGTCCCCAGCACGTCGAAAGTAAACGAGATCGGGTAGATGCCGAGATCGAGCAGTGCCCCACCACCGAGCGGCAGGGCGTTGAGACGGTGCGCCGGATCGTCGGGCAGATCCTGCGTGTGGTCGGCGACCACCGAGCGGATTTCACCCAGGATGCCCGAGCGCACGATCTCGCGGATGCGCAGCATGTGGGGCAGGAAGCGGGTCCACATGGCTTCGAGCACGACCAGGCCCTTGCTGGCCCCGAGATCGACGATCTCCTGCGCCTCACGGGCGTTGACGGTGAAGGCCTTCTCGATCAGCACGTGTTTGCCGTGGCTCAGGGCCAGCTTGGCGTTGTCGGCGTGCATCGGGTGCGGGGTGGCGACGTAGATCGCGTCGACGTCGGGATCGGCGCAGAGCGCTTCGTAGCTGCCATGGGCCTTGGGGATGCCGAACGCGGCGGCAAACTTGTCGGCACTGACCTGGCTGCGCGAGCCAACGGCGGTCACCCGGTGACCGTGGAGGTTCAGATCCTTCACGAACTGCTCGGCAATCCAGCCGGTTGCCAAAATCCCCCACCTGACGCTGTCGGTCATTGTCGCTCTCTCCCGAAGTCCGATTGCTCGGCCCCGAGGTGTAACGACTTGGTCCGCCTGCGCAATGGTCCGGAAGGCTAATTCTGTCCGGCAACGCTGGCTGCATTGGCCTGACGCAGCCGTCGCCCGGCTGCCTCAGCCTCGACCTGCACTTTGTGACGCCCGCCATCGGCAGTAACGTTCACCTGCACGGTCATACCGAGATAATCCGCACGGTCGCCGATGAAGCTGCCGCTGAGCGGTTTGGCCTGCCGCGGCTCTCTCCCGACGCCGACCCGGATCAGATCCTTGTTGCCGATGATGCCGTTGGTCGGGTCGAACTCGACCCAGCCGGCGCCGGGGAGGAACACCTGCACCCAGGCGTGGGTGGCGCCACCGCCACGCATCACCATGCCCGAGTCCCGCGACGGCACGTAGATGTATCCAGTCACGAAACGCGCGGCGAAACCGAGACTGCGGCAAGCTTCGATCATGAGCAGCGCGAAGTCGCGGCAGGTACCGGTGCCGGTGGTCAGCGTCTGCAGCGGCAACTGGGTGCCCGGGTCGGTACGGCGGGAATACCTGAAACTCTCGCGGATGCCGGCCGTCATGGTCATCAGCAGGTGGCCGGTCTCCATCGCCGCGCCGGACGGAACGAACTTCTTCGCAAACGCTCCGACCTCGGGTGCCGGGTGATGCGGCCGCATGTAGGGCGCAAGGTCAGGGAGTGTCTCGGCGTCATATTCGAATGGCCACGACTTGGCCCGCTCCTCGGTCTTGAAGCGCGGCACGGTCAGCGGCGTGTGATCGAGCACGATATCTGTCTCGAAGCGCAGCTCGGTGGCCGCCTCGCCGAACTCCACGACCGTGATGCAGTTGCCGAACACGTCATGGATCCAGTGCATCTCGGCGTTCGGAGACACGGTGATCGCCGAACTCAGCAGCCGCTGGTCGTGGCTATCGCGCGGGCGGAACAGCACCCGATGCTGGCCAAAGCGCACGGGCCGTGCGTAGCTGTAGGTCGTGGTATGGCGCACTCTCAAAACAGTCATCGCGGCTTCCGTCTTCGTGTCCCCCGGTCAGAACAGCCCAACGGAGGCGGGGGTTCCGCGGAACTTCCCGCTGTGCCCCGAATTGAGGCGCGTGCTCTATAGGGTGGTGCGATGAAGTTTTCCGTGAACTGCAGCCTGCAATACGACGTGACGGCCGATACGACGCTGATCCTCAATATCGAGGCGCAGCGCAATGCCGGCCAGAACATTCTCGCCGAACGGTTCAGCATCTCGAGCGGCGTGCCAACCGACTCGCATGTGGTGCCGGAGACAGGCAATCGCTACCGCCGCATGGTGCTGCCGGTCGGTCAACATCAGATCAACTACACGGCCGATATCGAAACGACGCCGTTCATCGGCGATCCTGGCCAAATCGCGCAAGTACCGGTCGCGGCATTGCCATTCGACGTGTTCGGCCACCTGTCGCCATCGCGCTACTGCCAGTCGGACAAACTCGGGCGGTTCGCCTGGCGCACCTTCGGCGACATTGCCAACGGTCACGAAAAGGTGACGGCGATCTGCAACTGGATCTTCGAGAATGTCGACTATCTCGAAGGCTCCAGCGACGTCAGCACCTCGGCCTACGACACCTTCACGCTGCGCGCCGGCGTATGCCGGGACTTCGCGCATCTGGGCATCACTTTCGCCCGGGCGCTTGGCATCCCCGCGCGCTTCGTCTCGGCCTATGCGCTCGACCTGATCCCACAGGATTTCCACGCCGTGTTCGAGGCCTATCTCGGCGATCGCTGGTACCTGTTCGACGCAACGCGGCTCTGCCCGATCGACGGCATCATGCGGATCGGTATCGGTCGCGACGCGGCGGACTCGGCTTTTGCCAGCTATTTCGGCCAGTTGAGCGGGCCGCCCAAGCTGATTGCGGTCAAGCGCATCGATGACGAGCCGCCCAGCGCCTGGACCGTTCAAGCGGTGAGCATCTCAGCCGACTAGACACTTAAGCACTCACTTAGGTATTGACAGCCTCTTCGCGCCGCGATACTTAAGACCATGCTTAACCAAGAGACAGAGCCCCTCGACCTCATGTTCCAGGCATTGGCCGACCCCACCAGGCGGCGAATGATTGAAAGACTGAGCCGAGGGTCAGCGTCGGTCAGCGAGCTGGCCGAGCCGTTCAAGATGAGCCTGCCCGCCATCGTGCAGCACCTCCAGGTGCTGGAACAGAGCGGGCTGGTGACGACGCAGAAAGTGGGACGGGTGCGGACCTGCACCATCGACACGGGAGCGCTCAGCATGGCCGAGAAGTGGATCAATGATCGACGCATCGGCTGGGAGCATCGGCTGGATCGGCTGGGGGCGTTCCTCGACGCGCTGCCCAGCGGCCCGGACAAGCCGGCGAAGTAACGCGCCAAAGACGGCAGAGCAGAGACGATCGGCTGGAAGCGCCGCTTCCGGCAACGGGTGAGGTTTGCCCGCTCGGTGGAGGATGGAATGGCGAAGGTTGTGCTCAGTTTTTCGATGTCGCTCGACGGCTATGTGGCCGGCCCGAGCGTCTCCATCCGCGACGGCATGGGGGTCGGCGGCGAGCGGTTGCACGAGTGGATGTTCGCCGGCGGCACGGCGGCCGGCGACGGCAGCTTCAGCAGCACCGCGGCCGAGGACGCCGCCGAGATCGATCTTGCCTTCAAGTCGGTCGGGTCCGTGTTGGTCGGGCGCCGCACCTACGATGTGGGGCTGCAGCACTGGAACGACACGCCCTACCCCGTGCCCTCGTTCGTGCTGACTCACAACGCCAAACCAGAGCAGCCGATGAAGAGCGCCAGTTTCCGGTTCGTCACCGATGGAGTGGAGAGCGCCGTGCGGCAGGCGCGCGCAGCGGCCGGCAGCAAGGACGTCATCGTGATGGGGGCCTCGGCCGCCCAGCAGGTGCTGCGGGCCGGCCTTGCCGATGCCCTGCGCATCCAGGTGGTCAGCGTGTTGCTCGGTGGCGGGACCCGGCTGTTCGAAAAGCTTGGCGACGCTCAGATCGAGCTCGCCCGTAACCGGGTGGTCGCGGCTTCGCCCGGGGTCACCCACCTCGAATTCAACGTCATCAACCAAGCCTAGAAAGAGGAAACTCAAATGACCGAACGTTCAATCGCCCATGGCAGCTTCACCGTCGAACGCAAGTACAAGCATGCGCCGAGCAAGGTGTATGCCGCCTGGTCCAATCCCGAGTTCAAGCGGCAGTGGTTCGGCTCGCCGAGTGTCGACAAGCCGACCGACGTGATGGACTTCCGGGTCGGCGGGCGCGAGTTCAACGAGAGCGAGATGGGTGGCGACACCTACATCTTCGACGTCACCTACCGCGACATCGTGCCGGACAACCGGATCATCTACACCTACGAAATGCAGAAGAACGGCGAGCGCATCTCGGTGTCGCTGGCGACGATCGAACTGTTCGCCGATGGCACAGGGACCCGCATGGTGGTCAAAGAGGATGGCGCCTTCCTCGACGGCCTCGACAAGATGGCTGATCGCGAGGCCGGCACCAACTATCTGATCGACCTGATGGGCAAGTGGCTCGACGAGCAATGAGCGCCAAATCGCATAGCGTGATGATCGGCGACCTCGAGGTACACTACCTCGAGGAAGGCCGCGGGCAGCCGCTGCTGCTCCTGCATGGAGGAACAGCGACGGCCAGCTCCTGGGGCGAGGCGATGCCACGGCTGGCCGACCGCTACCGGGTCTTCGCCCTCGACACCCGGGGGCACGGCCGGACCAGCAATCCCGCACAGAAGATGAGCTACGCGCAGTTCGCGGACGATGTCGCCGGCTTCATCGCAGCGCTTGGCCTCAAGCGCCCGCTGATCGTCGGCTACAGCGACGGCGGCCAGACGGCGCTCGAGTTCGGGCTGCGGCACCCCGGCAAGGCGGGAGCGCTGGTGCTGGGCGGCACCATCAGCCGTCCCACCGAGGCCTATCTCGAAGGCCTGCACGGTTGGGGCTTTCCGGCACCGGGCAAGGTCGATTTCGACCGCGTCGCGGCCGAGTACGGTCCGTATTTCGAGCAGATCAAGGTGACGCATATGCATCACTATGGTCCGGATTACTGGAGGGCCTTCCTCAGCCAGATCTCCGAGTTGTGGCTCACCCTGCCCAGCTATAGCGAGCGCCAGCTGGCCTCGATCTCGGCGCCGACGCTGGTGATCATGGGGGACCGCGATCACCTTGGTGGCGCGGAGGAGGCCAACCGGCTCTACCGCCACCTCGGCGCCGGGGAGCTGTCGATCATCGCCAATGTCGGTCATGAGGCCGTCAACAAGCCGCTGTTCTGGGACGCCGTGCGCGAGTTTCTCGCCCGGCACGACGAGCGCCAGAACTGAGAACTCCATCGGGAGAATTGTCTTGAGCACCACCGTTTCCAAGGACGGGACCGTCATCGGCTACGACAGGACAGGTACCGGTCCGACCGTCATCCTCATTGCGGGCGCGACGCAGTATCGCGCCATCGACCAGCAGACACCCGAACTGGCGCGGTTGCTGACCGAGGCCGGCTTCAGCGTGATCAATTACGACCGCCGCGGCCGCGGCGAGAGCAGCGACACCCTGCCCTATGCGGTGGCCCGCGAGGTGGAAGACATCGCGGCATTGATCGGTGTGGCGGGCGGCCGCGCCTCGCTTTATGGCGCGTCGTCCGGGTGCGCACTGGCGCTCGAAGCGGCGCAGTCGGGACTGCCGGTCGACAAGCTGGTGCTGTACGAGCCGCCCTATGTGGTCGATGACAGCTGGGCGCCGCCGCCCCGGGACTATTTCGAGAAGCTGGCGGCATTCCGAGAGGCCGGCGACAAGGCCGGGGCGCTGACCTATTTCTTCACCGCCTCCATCCACATGCCGCCCGAGCAGGTCGAAGGCATGAAGCAGAGCCCGTTCTGGCCGATGCTCGAGCCGGTCGGCCACACCATCGAGTACGACGCGCTGTTGATGGGCAAGGAAGCCGTGGAAGGCGGACTGGCCGAGACGCAGCGCTGGAACAAGGTCACCCAGCCGGTGCTGGTGGTCGACGGCGATGCGAGCTTCCCGTTCATGGCAGGGGGCGCGAACGCGGTTGCCAAGGTGCTGGGTGCTGGTCGGAAGACGCTGCCGGGGCAAGGCCACGGGCCGGCACCGGAAGCAATTGCGCCGGTGGTGGTGGCGTTTCTGCGAAGCCAGGCAAACTGAGAGAGACGGCTCTAGCGCCCTACTCCGCCGCTGCCTTCAGCCGAGGCTTCACCCGGTGCCGGCCGACCGGCACGATCATCGGCGTATGCGACACGGGGTCGTCGCACACCTCGGCGTCCATGCCGAATACCGACTTCACCAGTTCCGCCGTCACCACCTCGGCCGGTGTGCCCGACGCCGCGATCTTGCCGTCGCGCATGGCGACGATGTTGTCGGCGTAGCGGCAGGCGAGGTTGAGGTCGTGCAGCACGGCGACCACGGTGCGGCCGCGCTGCTGCACCAGGTCGGTCAGGAGGTCGAGCACTTCGACCTGGTGGTTGATGTCGAGGAAGGTGGTCGGCTCGTCGAGCAGCAGGAGTTCGGTTTCCTGCGCCAGCGCCATGGCGATCCAGACACGCTGGCGCTGGCCGCCCGAGAGTTCATCTACCGCACGGCCGGCGAGGTCGAGCGTATCGGTGGCCTGCAGCGCCGTGGCCACGGCGGCATCGTCGGCCGCAACCCACTGCCGGAACCAGCCCTGGTGCGGATAGCGGCCGCGGCCGACGAGGTCGGCAACGGTGATGCCGTCTGGCGCCACGGGAGTTTGCGGCAAGACGCCGAGCAGGGTTGCGACCTCGCGGGTCGGCATCTGGTGGATGGCACGGCCATCGAGATAGACCGTGCCGGCGCTCGGGGTCAGCAGCCGCGCCAGGCCGCGCAGCAGGGTGGATTTGCCACAGGCATTGGCCCCAACGATGACGGTGAACTTTCCCGGCGGGATCTCGATGCTCAGCTTGTCGACGATGGTGCGATCGCCATAGCCGAGGGTCAGATCGGTGGCCGAGAGCTGGTGGTTCACTGACATCCTGAGGCCTCCGATCAGCCACCCCTGCCCGAACGATGGGCAGCGGCAAGCAGGTAGATGAGGAAGACGGCACCGAGCGCGCCGGTGACGACGCCGACCGGCAACTGGTTGCGACCGAGCATGTGCTGGGCAACGAAATCGGCAGCGTTGGTGACGAGGCCGCCGACCAGGGCCGCCGGCAGCAGCGCATTGCCCGAGGGGCCGAGCAGCCGCCGCGCGATCGGACCGGCGATGAAGGCAACGAACGACACCGGGCCGACGGCGGCGGTGGCGAATGCAGCGAGCAGCACGGCGACGAGGATCAGCCCGAGGCGTGAGACCTCGACGCGGGTGCCGAGCGCCGTCGCGGCATCATCGCCCATCTGCAGCGTGCGCAGCGCGCGCGACAGGAACGCTGCGAGCGGGACCAGCACGAGGAGTGCGACGGCGAGGGGAGCCAGGTTCTCGAAGGTCGAACCGTTGAGGCTGCCGGTCAGCCAGCTCAGCGCCTCCTGCACTTCCATGATGCGGGCACGGGTGAAGAGGTATGAGACCACCGCCCCGGCGAGCGCCGCCATGCCGATGCCGATCAGCACCAGGCGATAGGGGGTGACGCCGTTGCGCCAGGCGAGGCCGTAGATCAGCAGCGCTGTGACCACCGCGCCGCCGCAGGCCATGAGCGAGACGCCGAGGCCCGACCACTTGAAGATGATGATCGCCAGCACTGCCGCTGCGCTGGCACCGGTGGTGATGCCGACGATGTCGGGGCTGGCGAGCGGGTTGCGCAGGATGGTCTGGAAGATGACGCCGGAGAGGCCGAACGCCGCGCCCGACAGCAGCCCGGCCATCACGCGCGGCAGGCGGACGCCCAGGACGATGAAATCGTTCGCCGCATCGGCATGGCCGGTGAACGGCGAGAACAGCGAGGTGATCACATCGGCAAGCGGCAGCGGATAATCGCCGATCGACATCGAGAGGCTGGCCACCGCCAGCGACAGCAGTGCAAGGCCCAGCACAACGAGGCCATAGCGACGCGCGAGGCGCTTGCGCACCGCCAGAACGGCACCGACCGGGGCGAAGCTCTGGGTGGCGCTCATAGTTCGGCCAGCTTCCGGCGCCGCACCAGCGCGATGAAGAACGGGGCGCCGAGCGCCGCGGTGACGATACCGACCTGCAGTTCCCCCGGCGGCACGATGATGCGGCCGATGATATCGGCGCCGAGCAGCAGGATGGGCGCCAGCAGCATCGAATAGGGCAGAATCCAGCGGTAGTTCGGGCCGGTGAAGGCGCGGGCCAGATGGGGCACGGTGAGGCCGACAAAGGCGATCGGGCCCGCCGCGGCGGTAGCGGCGCCAGCGAGGATTACCGCGGCAAAGCCAACCATGGCGCGGCCGCGCTGCACCTTGAGGCCGAGGCCGCGAGCGACGTCATCGCCGAGCGCCAGCCCATCAAGGATGCGCGAGGTCAAGAGCGCCAGGACGATGCCGGCGAGAATGAATGGCGCCACCTGCACCAGGATGTCGGTGGTGCGACCGGTGAGCGCGCCGACCTGCCAGAAGCGGATCTGGTCGAGCGTTTCGACATTGGTGATGAGGATGGCCGACGTCACCGAGGTCAACGCCGCGGTGACTGCGGCGCCGGCCAGCGCCAGCTTCACCGGCGTCGCGCCTTCGCGGCCGAGCGAGGCGACGAGGTAGACCACCAGCATTGCGGCCCCTGCCCCGAGGAAGGCCAGCCAGACATAGCCCGAGAGCTGGGTAATGCCGAACACCGAGATGCCGAGCACCACACAGAGCGTCGCACCAGCATTGATGCCGAGGATGCCGGGGTCAGCCAGCGGGTTGCGGGTCGCGCCTTGCAGGATGGCGCCGGAAAGTCCCAGTGCCGCGCCGACCAGCAGGCCCACCAGGGTGCGCGGCAGGCGCAGGTCGAGGATGATCTTGTGGTTGGTCTGGGTCGGGTCGAACGCCGTCACGGCGTTCCAGATGTCACCAAACGCGATCGGCCGAGCGCCGACGGTGATCGAGAGCGCCAGCACGACGATGAGCGCCAGCGCCAGCAGCAGGAAACCGCCGGCGCGTGCCGCCGGCGGCAGGCCGGCCGCCGATGTGGCGGAGGCCGACACTCAATCGCCGATGCTGACGTCGGCGGCGGCGATGGCGGTGCTGAGCTTATCGAGCTCGCGGGCATAGGCGGCGTAGTTGCGCAGCCAGAACGCCGGCCAGTCGGTCACCTGTCCTGCCGCGGCGGCGCGCAGCGTCGTCCAGGTGGCCTGGGCCTTGGCGGTCTCGAGCGTCGTCTTGGAGCGGTTATCGACGAGGATCAGGTCGGGCTGGTACTTGTCGATGTTCTCCCAGCTCAGCGTCTCCCAGTAGCCGCGGTCATCGGCAATTACCGGGTCGATCAGCTTCAAACCCCAGGAGGCAAAATCCAGCAATTCGGACGAGCCTGCAGTGGCGGCGACATAGAGCGCATCCGTGCCGGCCCAGACCGCCAGCGCCGAGAGATCGGGCTTCGTGGCAACGGCCGCCTTGAACTTTTCGCGCGCGCCTTCGAAGGCGGCCTTGTCGGCGGCAACCGCAGGGGCCGAGAGATCGGCGCCGAGGCTGGTCGCGAGCTTCTCGTAATCCTCGATCAGGGTGACGATCGAGGCGCCCTGCTTCGGGCCGGTGATCGGGGCCAGCGGCTTCAGCGCGTTGACCACATCGGCGCCGCCGCTCCAGCTATTATCGAGCGGCCACCACTCGCCGACGATCAGGTCCGGCTTCAGCGCGGCAGCCTTCTCGACGCTGACTTCGCCCCAAGCCTCGCCGATGATCTCGATGCCGGTGAGGTCGAGCCCTTCGAGCGCCTTGGCGTCAGCAACAGCGCTGTCCGCATAGATGCCGACCGGGCGGATTCCGAGCGGGATCAAGCCGGCCGCCGCGTCCTGGCTGGCGATGATGCGGGTCGGCACATGGTCTACGGTCACGGTGTTGCCCGAGCCATCGGCATAGGTCCAGGCCTCGGCGAAAGCGGCGCCCGGCACCGAGAGCAGGAGTGTCGCAAAGGCTGTCGCGGCGAGCGTCTTGAGGGACATCGTGAGGGACCCGGATATGTTGATTATCGGGGTCACCTATCAGCGCGCTATGCTGATTAGTCAAGTCATGTTTCGGCCGCGTGAGGGCGAGTCATGCGGGTTTCACCAATCGATGCTATGGCTTAGCCGCCAATGCGAGACCGGACCGTGATCGAGCTGCCGCCGGCCATCGAGGAGTACTGGTACGCCTTCGACTGGGACGTCGAGGCGCTGTGGGCGCTGGACCTGCCGGCCGTGGCGTTTCCGATCGACAAGCTGCTGTGGCACCTCGACGTGCCGCTATGGGAACTCGACGGCCACCGCTATGCGCTGACACCGCGCCAGGTGCTGCGCTCGCCCTACCGCTACGAAAAGGAGTATCGACGGGTGCGGGCGGCGAGCCTGGTGTTCCCGATCGAGATTACTCGGCTGAAGGGCCGCTGGCTGATCCTCGACGGCGTGCACCGGATGACCCGCGCGCACGAGGACGGGCACGACGAGATCTTCGTGCGCAAGGTGCCGCGGAAGCTGATCAGGTAGCAGCGGTCGGTCGGAGCGTTGGCGACCCTAACTTGCCACCCGATACGGGCTGAACGTCCGACCGTTGTCGGAAAGGCTCGACCAGACCACCCAGTAACGGCCCTGCTCGTCGGGCACCAGCACCTCGGCAGCACGGCCGCTATGGGCCTGGAACCGCGCCAGAGACTGTGCCTCGAGGGCTGCGTTGGAGCGGGAGGCGAACGGGCCGTGCGCCTTGCCCTCGAAATCGACCCACCAGTTGTCGCGGCTCTGAATCACGAGGTAGAGCGCCTTGGCCATCTAGTGGTCACCCCTGTTGCTCACGAAACCGTTATCACCGATTCTGGTGGCGTTCCGTCATCTGGAATGAGTTTCGCACAAGTGCGTAGTCGGGACGAGAGCGCCATCTACCGCCGATTTTATGCAAAGATGCGCTCAAATTTGGCGAATGCAAGGTTAGGCGCCCACGAAACTTGACCGAGCCGCCCGGCGAACATTTGGCGCGAGCAACTAAAGCAGGCGAACTGAGCTGCAACTGCCCACAGGCTTACATGGCGCGGCCACCCTGCTCAAGTATTGGGCAGCATGCCGACGACACTGGCGCGCCGCACCGCGGCATGCATGATATCGGACATGCAAACACTCAAAGTCATCTATGACACCGACCCCGGCGTTGACGACGCCATGGCCCTGCTCCTCCTCGCCCGCCACAAGCGGATCGAGCTCATCGGCGTCACCACGGTCTTCGGCAATGCCGACATCGCGACGACGACGCGCAACGCACTGTATCTGAAGCAGAAGCTCGGCTTCGCGGCGCCGGTAGCGCAGGGCGCCGGCGCCCCGCTGGTGGGTGAGCCGGATGCGCCGCCGACCTTCGTCCACGGCATGAACGGGCTCGGCGACATCGACTTGCCCACCATCGCTGCCACCGCCGACCCGCGTCCGGCGCATCAGCTGATCATCGACCTGGTGAAGGCCAATCCGCGCGAGGTGACCATCATCGCGGTGGGGCGGATGACCAACCTCGAGCGCGCCATGCGCGAAGCCCCCGAGATCGTCCGGCTGGTGAAGCAGGTCGTGGTGATGGGCGGCGCTTTCGGGCGCAATGGCCATACCGGCAACGTGACGCCGGTGGCTGAAGCCAATATCTGGGGCGACCCTGATGCCGCCGACATCGTTTTCGGCGCGGCCTGGCCGATCGCCATTGCCGGGCTGGACGTGACCCAGGCAACGGTAATGACAGAAGCCTATGTGGCTGAACTCGCGACGGCAGCGGGCGCGGATGGGGCGTTCGTTCGCGCCATCTCGGCCTTCTACCAGAACTTCCATCGCGAAAGCGCCGGGCTCGACGGCTTCTACGTGCACGACTCGAGCGCCGTTGCGTTGGCGCTGCATCCCGAGTTCTACCGGACAGAGAGCGGCTCGATCCGGGTGGTCACCGAAGGCATCGCCATCGGGCAGACCATTATCAAGCCGGATGGACGCAATTACCCGCCCGGCGCGTGGGACGGCCGGCCGAGCCAGACGATTGCGGTCGGCGTCGATGCCGAGGCGGTGCTGCGGTTCTATCGGGAGACGCTGGTGGAGAGCGACTGATGTACGGGTTGATCGGCAAGATCACGACGGTTCGCGGTCAGCGCGACGCTTTGATCGCCATCCTGACGCCCGGTGGCACCATGCCGGGCTGTCGCAGCTACATCGTCGCCAAGGCTCCCGATAACCCCGAGGTGCTCTACGTCACCGAGGTGTGGGATAGCAGTGAGGCGCATCGCGCCTCACTGGCGCTACCTGCTGTGCAGGAAGCGATCACCCAGGGGCGGCCGCTGATCGCCGGTTTCGAGACCATCGCCGCGACCGAGCCGGTGGGCGGCATCGGACTTTGAGCGTTTCGGCGTCCTGGCTTACGCCGGGCGCCGGTACTGGTAGATGCCGACGTCGATCGAGCCTTCGAAGAAGCCGGCTTCGCAATAGCTCAGGTAATAGACCCACTTGCGGCGGAATTCCTCGGTGTAACCGAGCTTCTTGATGTCGTTCCAGCGGTCGAGGAAGCGTTCGCGCCACAGCTTCAGCGTCTTGGCGTAGCTCAGCCGGAAGGTCTCGACGTTTTCGAGGATCAGCCCGACCTTGTCGCCCTGCTCCTGCATCGCCGTCTTGGTCAGCAGCATGCCGCCGGGGAAGATGAAGCGCTGGATGAAATCCGGGCGTGCCCGGTAGTCGTGGAAATCCTGCTCGCCGATGGTGATGGCCTGAATAGCGGCGGTGCCGCCCGGCTTCAGCCGATCATGCACGGTCTTGAAATAGCTCGGCCAGTGCTCTTCGCCGACAGCCTCGATCATCTCGATCGAAGCGACATGGTCGAAATCGCCACGGGTATCGCGATAGTCCTCGAAATGCATGGTGGCGAGTTTGTCGAGCCCCTGCCGCTCGAGCCGCTCGTTGGCATATTTCAGTTGCTCGGCCGACAGGGTGATGCCGTAAACCTCGGCGCCGAAATCCTTGGCGGCGGTCTCGGCGAAGCCGCCCCAGCCGCAACCGATCTCGAGCACGCGGTGGCCCGGCTTGACGCCGGCCATCTCGGCGACGCGGCGGTACTTGGTGTGCTGCGCGTCGGTGAGCGACTGGTCGTCTGAGGCAAAGATGGCCGAGGAATAGGTCATCGAAGGATCGAGCCACTCGGCATAGAAGTCATTGCCGAGGTCATAGTGCTCGGAAATGTTCTTCTTGGACCCCTCTTTCGAGTTGTGACGGCTGACATGGTAGGTGATGTCCTGAGCCGCGCGGCCGTACCAGGAACTCTCACCACTATCGAGCACGTCGCGGTTCTGCACGAAATAGCGGAACAGCGCCGTCAGATCCTCGATCTCGACGTCGCCGTCGATGTAGGCCTGCGCGAAGCCGACGGTGCCGCGCTGCAACGTCTTCTGCAGCACCTTGAAATTGCGCAGCGTCAGCCGCGCGTGGATACCGGTTGCCGGATCGCCGAAGGTCCGGGTCTTCCCGTTGGGAAAGGTGATGGTCACCGCGCCATGCTTCGGACGGCCGATCAGCCGCTTTCCGAGAAAGGCCGCAATGGTCGAGAGCAGATGGGTCCACGGCGTGGGCGACGCTGCCCTCGTTTCAACCGCAAGCTTATCCATGACGCAACATTCCAGACTAAGTCCGCTCCGCCGAGCGGCCAAACCAGCGCCGGTGCGGGGTCGGGCAATGCGAGACCGGGCAACGGGGCTCCCCGTGAATTAGGGCAGCACTTTAGTCGTCATAAGTGGATATGCAAGCATGACTTTCAACCCTGACAGAAGCCTGACAGGGGGTTAGCGCCCGCCCGGACGCGCCGCGTCCAGCAACCGGAACTGCACCTCTTCGCGGCCTTGCCAGTGGTCGATGGAGAGCGTACCCGCCAGATGCAGCGGCGTGTCGTTGCCGGCGCTCAGCAGTGCTTCGCCGAGCGCGGTGGTCGCGGCGCGGAATGCTATCGCCTTGAGTCGCGCACCGTCATCGGCGGTAAGGGTGAACTTCACGTGCCCGCCGGTGCCGACGATCTCAGCGAACTTCGCCTTATGCGCCGGAAAGGCGAATACGGGTTGCGGGTTGCCGGCGCCGAAGGGCCCTGCCCGCTCGATCTCATGCACGAACTTCGGGTTGGCGCCGCGCGCCGTCATCGCCGCATCGATCTCGAGCGCGGTAAGGGCGCGGGCCGCGCTGACACTGTTGACCAGCCGATCGGTGACATGGGCGCGGAACGGGCCGAGTTGGCCCGGCTTGAGGGTGACGCCGGCCGCCATGGCGTGACCGCCGCCTTTCGCCGCCAGCCCCAGTTCAACCGCCTCGATCACCGCGCTGCCGAGGTCCACGCCTGGCATCGAGCGGCCGGACCCGGTGCCCGAGCCGTCGGGCAGAAGAGCGATGGCGAAGGTCGGGCGCTCGAAGCGTTCGCGCAACCGGGCCGCAATCAGGCCGACCACGCCGGGGTGCCAGTTGGCAGAGGCAAGGACCAGTACCGGTGGCCCTTCGCCACCACCGATCTCGGCTTCGGCCGCGCGGGCCGCCTCCTCCACCGCCTCGACCTCGATCCGTTGGCGCTCGGCGTTCAGTTCGTTGAGTTGAGCGGCGATCATCAGCGCCTGCTGCTCGTCATCGAGCGACAACAGTCGGGTGCCAAGTGCGGCGTCGCCGATACGGCCGCCGGCGTTGATGCGCGGCCCGATCAGGTAACCAAGGTGATACGCATTGAGCGGACCTGACAGCCGCGCCGCCAGGGCCAGCGCGCCGATGCCGCGATTGGAGCCGGTGCGCGCCACCTCAAGGCCGCGCGCCACGAAGGCTCGGTTCAGGCCCTTGAGCGGCACCACATCGCAGACCGTCGCCAGCGCCACGAGGTCGATCATCGTCATCAGGTTAGGCAGGCCGGTGTCGCCGCGCTGCTTCAGCAGTCGGTTGGTCGCCACCAGCACCATGAAGGTGACGCCGGCTGCGCAGAGGTAGCCGAGGCCGGAGATGTCGTCGGGGCGGTTGGGGTTGACCAGCGCATTGGCGGGCGGCAGTTCGGCGTCGGACAGATGATGGTCGATCACCAGCACGTCGAGCCCGCGCTGGCGGGCATGGGCGATCGGGCCATCGCTGGTGGTGCCGCAATCGAGCGTGATCAGCAGCCTGGCGCCGCCGTCGACCAGCTTGTCGATCGCGGTGGTGTTGGGGCCATAGCCCTCGAAGATGCGGTCAGGAATATGTACCTGCGGGTCGAGCCCGAAATGCCTCAAATACCGTGCCATCAACGCGCAGGAGCAGGCGCCGTCGACGTCGTAGTCGCCGAACAGCGCCACGGGCTCGTTGTCGGTGATGGCCCGGGCCAGCCGCTCGGCCAAGGCATCCATGCCGGCAAGCGTCGAGGGATCGGGCATCAGTTCGCGGATGGTCGGCTGCAGGTAAGTCTCAGCGGCGTCGACGCCGACGCCTCGCCCGGCAACGATGCGCGCGAGGATTTCAGACAGATCCGTGCGCTGGCCAATGGCGGCGGCGGTCCGCACCGCTGCCGCATCGAGCCGATCCACCCAGGCACGGCCCAAGGCGGAGTTCGATACGTCGAGGAAGTTGGGGCGCGGCTCGTCCATCACCCGGCGAGGTAAGCAGAAAGCGAGGGATAGTCGAGGGCGCGCCCGCGCTTTTCCTCGCCGGCGTCAGCGCCGCAGGGTCTGGGGCCGCCAGGCAGACGAAAATCGGACATGCCAGCAACGAAAGGTCTAGCGCCGGAGGCTAATGGCCCCCATATCAACGCCAACGTTTTCATATGGGGAACCACAATGTTCGCTTCGAAGGGCTTCCGATTCTCGGCCCTCCTTGCCACGCTGATCATGGCCTTCTCGCTGGTGGCGGTCGACACCGCAGAAGCCCGGCGCGGCGGCAGCTTCGGTAGTCGCGGCATCCGTACCGAGCGGATCGTGCCCTCGACACAGGTCTCGCCGAACACCACGGCGCCGGTGCAGAACACCATGACCAACGGCACGCAGCAGCGGAACACCGTGGGTAACGCCGCGACGCCGGCTCGTCCGAGCCTGTTCGGCGGGTTTGGCGGCGCGCTCCTCGGCGGCTTCCTGTTCTCCGGCCTGTTCGGCATGCTGTTCGGGTTCGGCTTCGGCGGCTTCGGCGGCATGCTCGCCCTGCTGGTGCAGGTGGCGATCATCGGCCTGATCGTGGCGTTCTTCATGCGCCGCCGGCAGCAGCGCCCGGCAATGGCCGGTGGCCCGCTGAACTACGAAGCGCCGGACACCGCCCGCAACTTTGGTGGCGGCGGCGCCGGCACGGCGCAGCGCGGCCCGCGCTCGGCCGCATCGCAGCGCGCCGGCCGGCGTGACGAGGTCGGTATCACCGACCAGGATCTGTCGAGCTTCGAGACCCAGCTCAAGGACATGCAGGACGCCTATTCGCGCGAAGACTATGCGGCGCTCCGCCGGATCACCACGCCCGAAGTGATGAGCTACCTCGCCGAGGAACTAGGCGAGAACGCCACCAAGGGCCTGCGCAACGAAGTGTACGACGTGAACCTGCTTGCCGGTGACGTAGCCGAAGCCTGGCGCGAAGGCGGCACCGACTACGCGAGCGTGGCGATGCGCTACGAAAGCCGCGACGTTACCCGCAACCGCGCTACCGGCGAGCTCGTCACCGGCGACGACCGGGTCACCGAGACCACGGAAGTCTGGACCTTCCAGCGCCAGAACGGCGGCCGCTGGCTGATCAGCGCGATCCAGGAAGCGTAAGCTCCTGATTACCGATGCAAGCGGGCCGCCCAGTGGGCGGCCCGTTTGTCATTGCTGGCAGAGACGGCACCCTTCCATCCTTAGGAGGGAGGTGCAGCATAGAGTGTGAGTCACGATCGCGGACAGAGCCTCGACTCTTCACCTCCCCATAATGGGGGAGGCAGGGAGGGGCCGTGTCTATCAGTTTGCCTACCGCCGGTGTTCCGCGGTGATCCAGCGTACGGTCTGGCTCCAGGAACGCATCACCACCGTGTTGGTGCGGACCGCATTTTTGCCGTAGCGCACCCCGCTCAACAGGCTCCCGTCGGTGACGCCGGTGGCGGCGAACAGCACATCGCCGGAGGCCAGTTCCTCCGTGCGGTATTTCCGATTGGGGTCGGTGATCCCCATCTTCAGCGCGCGAGCGCGCTTGTCGTCGGTATCGAGGATCAGCTTGCCCTGCATCTGGCCGCCGATGCAGCGAAGCGCCGCCGCAGCCAGCACACCCTCCGGGGCGCCGCCCGAGCCGAGATAGATGTCGATGCCGGTATCCTCAGTGTTCACCGCGTGGATGATGCCGGCGATATCGCCGTCCGAGATCAGCTTGATGGCGACGCCAGCGGTGCGCAGGTCGTCGATCAGCGCGGCGTGGCGCGGTCGATCCAGCACGCAGGCGGTGATCTCGTTGACCGGCACGCCCTTGGCCTTGGCCAGCGCCCTGACGTTGACCGTGGCACTCTGGTCGAGATCGACGACGCCGGCTGGGTAGCCGGCGCCGATGGCGATCTTGTGCATGTAGACATCGGGAGCGTTCAGCAGACCACCGCGCTCGGCCATGGCCAGGACGCAGATCGAATCCGGCTGGTTCTTCGCACATAGCGTGGTGCCTTCGAGCGGATCGACGGCGATGTCGACCTCGGGGCCATCACCAGCGCCGACCTCCTCGCCGATGAACAGCATCGGCGCTTCGTCGCGCTCGCCCTCGCCGATAACGATCCGACCGTGGATGTGGACGTTGCCCATCTCGCCGCGCATCGCTTCGACAGCGGCGGCATCGGCCGCTTTCTCGTCGCCCTTGCCGCGCCAGGCGGCGGCGGCAAGCGCCGCGGCCTCGGTGACGCGCACCAGTTCGAGGGTGAGCGAACGATCGATCGCCGCCTGTCGGTCGGTATCGGACTTGCTGAGCTTCATGAGCACTCCCTGCCCCGCCGCCCGGGGCTTTACGTGGCCTATGCGGTCGCCTGCCCGAACCGCAAAGCCGGGAAGGCTGCTAAAGCTGTTCGATCCGGATCATCTGCGGATCGCCGACGATGAAGCCGTCGCCCTTGATCGCCGAGAGGGCGTCACGAACGGTCTGCTCCATGGTGGAGTGCGTGAGCAGCACCACCGTGCGGGACTCGGTCCCCGTCACGCCCGGCTCGCTAACACGCAGATCCGGACGCTGGATGACGCTTTCGAGCGAAATGCCCGCGGCACCCATGCGGGTAGCAATAGCGGCAAACGCACCGGGCACATCCCTGACATTTAGTCGGATGTAGTAGCCACCCTCGTGCTCGCGGATCGGGGCGCGCCGATACGGGGTCAACTCCGCGCTGGGCACGCCGAGTGGCGGCACCCGCGTGCCGCGAGCAATATCGAGGATGTCGGAGAGAACCGACGAGGCGGTCGGCGGGCCGCCAGCACCCGGGCCGGCCAGCAGCAGTTCGTGCACATGGTCGGTTTCGAGCGCCACGGCGTTCAGCACCCCATCGACACCGGCCACCGCCGAGGTCTTGGGCACCAGCGTCGGATGCACGCGCTGATCGATGCCGTCGGCCGAGCGCTGGGCAATGCCGAGCAGCTTGATCTTGTAGCCGAGGTCGCCGGCCACCTTGATATCGGCCTGGCTGATCCTGGTGATGCCCTCGACGAAAATCTCGTCCGGCGCGATCTCGCAGCCGAAGCAGAGCGAGGCGAGGATGGCCAGCTTGTGCGCGGTGTCGAAACCTTCGACGTCGAAGGTCGGATCGGCCTCGGCATAGCCAAGCTTCTGCGCATCGGCGAGGCACTCGGCGAAGCTGATGCCCTCATTGCCCATGCGGGTCAGGATGTAATTGCAGGTGCCGTTCATGATGCCATAGACGCGGGCGATGCGGGCTGAGCCGAGGCCTTCGCGCAGGGTCTTGATCACTGGGATACCGCCGGCCACGGCCGCCTCAAAACCGAGCTGCGCCCCCGATTCCTCGGCCGCCTTGGCGAGGTTGACGCCGTGCCGCGCCAGCAGCGCCTTGTTGGCGGTGACCACCGGCCGGCCGATTTCCAGCGCGGCTTTCACCGCGGCCAGGGCGGGCCCGTCCTCACCGCCGATCAGCTCGACGAACAGATCGATGCCGTCAGATTTCGCCAGCGCCACCGGATCGTCGAACCATTCCAGATTGGTCGCATCGATCCCGCGGTCGCGGCTGCGCGACCGGGCGCACACCGCCGTGACGGTGATCTTTCGCCCGAGCTTGCGGGTGAGCTCCTCGCCATCCTTCTGGATGATGCGAACGAGCGTCGCGCCGACATTGCCCAGCCCGGCGACGCCAATGCGGAGTGGCGCCTCGAGCGCGGCATCGGCATGATCCTGCATCGACTTCAGGATCCGGGTGCGCGTATCGGAACGCGGCTCGCGCCCTTCCCTCAGGTCGAACACGAATAACGGGTCGCCCGCAATGGTCCGCCCGAACCGGGTCGGGGTCCAGCCGCGCGCCGCAATGAAGGCTTCGACGGATTGGCGGAACGACTGGATATCGGACATAGAAACGCTCTCGGAGTTGGTCCGAGAGCTATGGATAGGAAAGACCCTATCCGTCAATAGGATTGATGGTCGAAGCCTACTTGCCGACGTGCTCGGCCGCCGCCGCGATCTTCTCGAAATAGCGCGGCATGCCCCACTTGATCGACAGAGCGCTGGACGAGATCACCGCCATGTTGAGGATGCGGCCGTCCATCTTCACGTAGGCGCCGCTCTTCACCTGCGGCGCGCTATCGATATAGGGCCGGGCGAAGAACTCGTCGGCGAGTTCGGGCGAGTTGAAGAAGCCGATCAGGATGTCGGCCGGGATCTGGTCGAAGTTCTCGTAGCTCAGCGGATACCAGAAGCCCTGCGCCTCGCCACCGGCCGGCGAGCGCTCGGGAATCCTCAGCCCGGCCAGCGCCAGCAGCTTTGCACGCGCATCGTCGGCCGAGTGGATGGCGGCGGCGCCATTGTAGTCGATCAGGGTGACAGCGCTCTTGCCAGACAGCGCCGGGTACTTCGCCGCCTCGGCCTTGATGAAGGCCTCGAGCTCGGCAACCAGTGCGGTCGCCTCGGCGGCCTTGCCCATCGCCTCGCCGGAGATGGCGATGACCTGCTGCCAGGTTGCGGTCCACGGGTGCTCCGGATAGGCCACTACCGGCGCGATCTGGCTCAGCAGCTTGTACTCGTCCTCGGTGATGCCCGAGTAGACCGCAAGGATCAGGTCGGGCTTCAGCGCGGCGATCTTCTCGATCGGGGCGCCGGCCGTATCATCGAAAGTCACTGGAGCGGCGGCACCGGCCTTCGCGATCCCCTCCTCGACCCACGGCACGATGTCCTTGTCGAAACCGGCAGAGCGGAAGCTCGGGAAACCAACCGGCACGGTGCCGAGCGCGATGGCGGCATCGGTCGAGGACCAGCCCAGCGTCACGATGCGCTGTGGCGCAGCCGGGATCACCGTCTCGCCCAGTGCGTGCTTGATGGTGATGGGGAAGCCCTGCGCCAGAACTGGCGTGACCAGCAGGGCGACGAACAGCGCCGCCAGGTTGAGGAGTCTCTGCATCGTAAATCTCACTTCCTGGCGTTGCGGGCAGCCGCGGCGATGACCTCGGCGTAGTGCGGAAAACCCCAGCGCAGCGACAGCGCGGTGGGGGGCGAAACGGCGGCGACATACTCGACGCCGACCAGCGAGGCGAACGCGCCCTTCTGGTACTGCGGCTGGTTCTGCGCATAGGGTTTGGCAAAGAACTCGTCCGAGGCAGCCTGCGTCTCGTAGTAGGTGATGAGGATGTCACTCTTCAGTTGGTCGAACAGCTCGTAGCTCAGCGGATAGAAGAACGAGCCATCCTTGGGTGAGAGTTCGGTAACGCTGGGCGCCAGCACCAACCCGATATCGGTCAGGAACTTCATCCGCGCATCGAGCGCGTCATACACTGCGATCGAACCGTCGAAGTCGTTGACCCCGGCGAAGGTGGTACCAGCGATCTCGGGGTATTTTTCCGTCTCGTCAGCGACGAGTTGCAGCGTGTCAGTGACAAGTTGTTCGGCTTCGGTCGGCTTGCCGACAATCTGACCAATGATCCGGGTGACGTCCTGCCATGGTGTGCTCCACGGCTGGTCCGGATAGGCCACAGTCGGCGCGATCGCGCTCAGGCGGGCATATTGCTCGGCGTTGAGGCCGGAGAACACGGCGACGATCACATCGGGCTTGGCTGCAGCGATCTGCTCGAACGGGATGTCGGAGCCATCGGAAAGCTGAATCGGTTTCGCCGCCCCCAACTCCTTCAGCTTTTCCTCGACCCATGGATGCAAGCCGTTCTCGCCGCCACCGTAGGTGGAAAACGGCATGGCCACCGGCACCACGCCCAGCGCCAGCAAAGCATCGTGATTGCCCCAGCCCCAGGTGACGATGCGCTCTGGCGCCTGCTCGATCACCGTCTCGCCGAAAGCGTGCTTGATGGTGACGGGAAAGGACTGCGCCAGCGCAGGAGCGCCGGCGAACAGCACGGCAAGCGCAACAAGAAGTCTACGGAACATGAGATGGCCTCCAGCAAGCTGAAAGCTGATAGTCATAGTCATATTAAAGAGCAAGCCCCGACAGGACCGGTCAGCGTTTGCCGGCTCGGAAGGCGTCTGCGATCAACTTGATGTACTGCGGATATCCCCACTTCAGCGACAGGGCGCTCGGCGGCGAAACCGAGTTGATGAGTTCAGCGCCAATCACCCGCGCGACCGCGCCCTTGGCCACCTGCGGCGCCAGTGCGATCACCGAGTTGCCGAAGAATGCAGCATCGGTTTCGGGTGTCTCGAAGTAGCTGACCAGCACGTCGCTGGTGAGTTGATCGAGGTTCTCGTAGCTCAGCATGAAGAATAGCTCCTCCCCCTTGCCCAACTCGGACACACTGGGGGCAGAGACGAGGCCGGCATCGACGAGGAAGCGGACGCGGGAATCGAGGTTGCCGTAGACGTTGATCTCGCCGTTCCACTCCGCGATGGTGGCGAAGCTCGCCCCAGCCAGTTCCGGGTATTTTGTGGTCTCGTCCCTGATGAACTGTTCGAGTTCGGCGACCAGCGCCACTGCCTCGGCATTCTTGCCGATGGCTTCACCTGTGATGGTGATCGTATCCTGCCACGAGGTGTCCCACGGCGTTTCCGGGAACGCGACAACCGGCGCGATACGGCTCAGGGCCTTATACTGCTCCTCGGTGATGCCGGAGTAGACGGCGAGGATGAGGTCGGGCTTCAACGCGGCAATGGCTTCGACCGGCGGCTCACGACCGCTATCGGGCAGGATGGTGGGAAACTCGGCGCCAAGCGCTGCCACCGCGTCCCTGGTCCAGCGGAGCGCGCCGTTGCCGTCACCGCCATAGCCGAAAAACGGCACGCCGACCGGGACGTCTCCAAGCGCGATCACCGCGTCCTGGGTGGACCAACCCCAGGTGACGATACGCTGTGGCTTCGCGGGAATAACCGTCTCCCCATACGCATGCCTGATGGTGACGGGGAAGGATTGTGCCAGCGCCGGGGCGGCGACGAACAGCAGCGCAAACGCAACGAGAAGTCGGCGGAACATGGCGAAGGCCTCCAGCAAAACTTAAAGCTGATAATCATAGTCATGTTAATTGAGCAAGGTCATTGTCCGCCCACATCGGGAGATGCGATCGCAAAGCAAACGGCCCGGTCATCGACCGGGCCGTCACAAGATCGGATCCGTCCGCCTTACTTGGCTGCGGTGATCGGCACGACGTTGCCGTGGCTCGGCTGGCCGGATAGGAACTTCTTCACATTGCGGGCTGCCTGGCGAATGCGCTGTTCGTTTTCGACCAGTGCGAGGCGGATGTACTGGTCGCCATACTCGCCGAAGCCGACGCCCGGGGCGACGGCAACACCGGTCTCCTGGATCAGGAGCTTGGCGAACTCGAGCGAGCCAAGGTGTGCGAACTGATCAGGGATTGGGGCCCAGGCGAACATCGTCGCCTTGGGCGACGGGATGGTCCAGCCGGCGCGGCCGAAGCTTTCCACCATGACGTCGCGGCGATCGCGATAGACGGTGCGCACATCCTCGATGACACTGTCAGAGCCGTTGAGGGCCGAAGCCGCAGCGACCTGGATCGGCGTGAACGCGCCGTAGTCGAGATAGGATTTCACACGGGTCAGCGCCGCAATCAGCCGCTCGTTGCCGACGGCGAAGCCAACACGCCAGCCGGGCATCGAGTAGGTCTTGGACATCGAGGTGAACTCCACCGTGATGTCCATGGCGCCTTCGACCTGCAGCACGGAAGGCGGCACTTCGTCATCGAAATAGATCTCGGAATAGGCGAGGTCGGAGAGGATGAAGATCGAGTGCTCGCGGCAGTACTTGACCACTTCCTTGTAGAAATCCAGCGATGCCGTATAGGCGGTCGGATTGGCCGGGTAGTTGAGGATCAGCGCGATGGGCTTGGGGATCGAGTGCCTTACCGCCCTATCGAGCGCGCGCATGAAATTCTCGTCCGGCTCGGCCGGCATGGAGCGGACGACACCGCCACTCATGATGAAGCCAAAGGCATGGATCGGATAGGTCGGGTTGGGCACCAGCACCACGTCGCCGGGCGCGGTGATCGCCGCGGCCATATTGGCGAAGCCTTCCTTGGAACCGAGCGTCGCCACCACCTGGGTGTCGGGGTTCACCTTCACGCCGAAGCGGCGGCCGTAATAGCTCGCCTGGGCCTTACGGAGACCGGGAATGCCTTTCGACGAGGAATAGCGGTGGGTGCGCGGATCCTTCACCGTCTCCTTGAGCTTGTCGACGATGTGCTGCGGCGTCGGCATATCCGGGTTGCCCATGCCCAGGTCGATGATATCGACGCCGTTGGCGCGGAGCTTGGCCTTGATCGGATCGATATGGGCGAAGACGTAGGGCGGAAGGCGGCGGATGCGGTGGAAATCGTCGTTCATTGGAACCTCGGTGGACCCGCGACGCACTTGCAAGTGCCGCGACGCCTTCAGTGAGGCGCCGATTATCGCGGAATTATGGTTTTGACTCGGTTAAGCGGCCGATCACGACCGCCAGGCTCATTTGGTTCCGCTCTCCCCAGCCGCATGGCGGCGCTCGGGGAGAGCTAGCGAGCGGGGGCGCTAGCGCACGCGACCGCTCCGGCCCTAAAGCCGACGGCTGCGATTGGCGCTGCTACTCCCTGAGTCATGTCCAAACCCTGAGCGAGGATTACGGAGCTTTAGTGGCGGAGGCGGTGGGTGGTCAAGGGCGACATTGGCTGGGCGTCCCGGCAACCAACCCGTAAGCATAGTGTCTGCCGCGAGTTGTCAGTTATTCGCCGCTGCTGACTAACTGCCTCCAATAGCTTGGAGAGCAGAAATGTTCGGGAAGCTCCCGTTTGGGAAACGCAAGACTCCGCCGGTGCGGAAGGAAGGCGCATCCGCGGCCCCCAACCGAACTGGCCGCCTACCGAAGCCGAACTTAGAACCCACGTCGCGCAGCGCATGCCGGTGATGGCAGCGCCGAGGCCAGACTTTCCACCGCCGTGGCGTTCGCAGTGGCGTATGATTACTGAGGCCAAACGGGACGCGGTTGTTTTACTGCCCGTGGTTCTCTCCAACCATTCGCAAGCACCGACCAGCTTTATCGGGGGCGCGCCGTACGTCAGCAACGACTTCGTATGGCCGCGCGGCACCCCCTATCGAGACGACCCACCCAAACCATATGAGCGCCCGCAGCCCTTGCGTCCGCCGGAATCACGCAGCTTCGTCGGGCAGATCGACTGCAACCAGATCCCGGAATTCGAAGGCAGAGACCTGCTGCCGCGGCGGGGACGGCTCTGCTTCTTCTTTGACTGGATGATCATGGAGAACCACACACCCTACGAGCATCCGCATGCTGATGCGGTGGTGTGGGACAACGGCGACGGTCCGTTGCGGGAAGTGCCGCTGCCGTCCGACCTGCCGCCGTGCCACGGCGATTTGAGCCCGCACTACTACAGCTGGATTTCGCCGGCCGAGGCTGAGCGATATCCGCGAACCTTCAACAAATGGGCGCTCGAGTTCCGAACCATCCAGACCTATCCCGACGAGAGTCATCTCGACCCGAGCGGCGCCTCGCAGCTCCCGTATCGGGCCATCGTGAGACGCCTGATGCGAGAACAGTTCCGGCTGATCTTGCCCCTCCCTTTGCCCGGAACCCGGGCGTTCCGCGTCCAAGTGCCACTTTTCCGGAGTGCTGGATCCATGTCGACATCGTCACCGGGCGCCTCATGGACGCCCTGCGTCGCGAAGTCGACGCCAAACGGACGCCACCCGAGCTGCGCGACGAATACCTCGCCACCCTGGAGAGCGCTGCAGGAGTGGCCAATGAGGCAAGGGCGAAGCCACCGTTCGAGATACTGACTTCGGCCAGGCGGGAAGAGTTCTACGCCTGGTACGAGTCCATCGTGGCGCCGCGTCGCGAGGGTGTCAGCGACCACCGGACGTTGACGTACCTGAGCGGCCACATCAACGCGGCGTACGAGATCGTTGCCGCCATGCTGGCGTCGAGGGGCGGCGAGCTGTCGAACCTGCTCGACGACGCCGCTATCAACGCCGTTCGGTTGAGGCACCTGCCCTATGGAATCGGCCGGGATGGTCGCTCCGAGTTCGGTGGCTGGCATCAGATGTTTGGGCATGGAGGCAACATCCAGGTCGCGGCTCAGCACTTCCGCAAGTCTCACATCCTGCTCGCGCAGTTTGCGTCGGGGGCGCCCTTCATGTGGGGCGATGTTGGCATGCTCCAGTACTGGATCGATGCCGACGACCTGGTGGCGCGGGACTTCTCGCGCGTCCACGTCACCGTCGAGTCGCACTGAGTTGGCCGTCAGGTACGTTGCCTCCGTGCATAGGCCAGCGAGTACACGACGCCGATCAGGATCGGTGCGAAGACGCAGCCGAGCAGCCACCAGATCAGGCTCGGGGCCGGGAGCAGCGCCGCGGCGACGATCAGCACGAGGCCGGCGACGATGCAGAGCAAGCCGGTCAGGCGGTGCGTAGCCTGCCAGTTGGCCGGATCGCGCAGCGTCGACGGCAGGCGGAGGCCGGCGAAGCTGTTCGGCTGGGATTTCGGCAGCACGTTGCCGAGCACCACCAGCAGCGCGCCGAGAGCCAGGCCGACCACCTGCACCATGTTCACCGGCACACCGATGCCGATCAGCACCGTCGCCACCTCCATTACCAGCGCCAGCCCGGTGATTGCGGTAACCACCACCCCATAGCTGTGCCGCCCGGCGGCCACGTCGGCCGGCTTGCCGAAGCGATCGACGACGAAGAAGACCACCCAGACCACTGCGACCATCAGGAAGGGTACGAGCAGCGCCCCTTCGCGCGGCAAGAACCCGTCGGCCGCGCCGCTTGGACCCCAATGCACCGGCAGCATGGCTCCCGCGGGCACCAACAGCAGGCCGGCGACGAACGCCGCGACCAGGGCGACAAGCAGCGCAATGCGGATCGGGGTGAACAGCGGGCTCATGACTTGGGCTCCTTCAAGCTCAGCAGGCCCGACAGGGCCTCTTCGAGAATGGACATGTTGAGGTGGTAGATCAGGCTGGTGCCCTGCCGCTCGACGGCCACCAGTTCGGCCTCCTTGAGCTTGGCGAAATGCACCGAGAGGGTGGGCTTCGATAGCGTGAAGTGGTCAGCCAGTGCGCCGGCCGACATCGGCCCGCCCCTGAGGAGTTGGAGGATTTCCCGGCGCACCGGGTGTGACAGCGCTTCGAAGACGGCATTGATACCCATGAGACCCGCTCGCGTGGCGACGGGCCTATTTAGATATCTCTCTAATTAGAGTCAAGACGAATGAGCGTCGCCTTTTACCGGCAGGTATTTGAGGAACTGGTCGGTGCTTGCCGCCCAGGAGAACTGCTCGGCGTAGATTCGGCACTCGTCGCGGGAGACCTGCAACGCTTTGAGCGCTGCTGCCTTGAGGTCGTGGTCGAGCACGCCGACCGGGGCGTCGCCGATGACGTCGATCGGTCCGGTGACCGGGAAGGCCGCAACCGGCGTGCCACTGGCCAGTGCCTCGAGCAGCACGAGGCCAAAGGTGTCGGTCTTGGATGGAAACACGAACACGTCGGCCGAAGCGAAGAGCCGCGCCAGCTCCTCGCCCTGCTTGGGCCCGACGAACACGACATCGGGGTATTCGGCCTTCAGCTTTTCGAGGCTCGGCCCTCCCCCCACGACCAGCTTGGTGCCGGGCAGATCGAGTGAGACGAAGGCACCGATGTTCTTTTCCACCGCTACGCGGCCGACATAGAGGAACACCGGCCCGTCATAGGCGAGCGGCTGGCGCTGCGCCGGGCTGAACAGCTCGGTATCGACGCCCTTCTGCCAGATCACCGCATTGGTGAAACCGCGCTGCTCCAGCAGCGTCTTCAGGTGCGGTGTGCCGACGAGGCAGTATTTTGCCGCGCCGTGGAACCAGCGCAGGAACCGGTAGCTCCAGCGCAGCGGCACCGGCAGACGAGCCCGCAAATATTCCGGGAACTGGGTGTGATAGGCGGTCGAGAAGGCGAAGCGGTGCTTCCGGCACCAGCGGCGCGCCATGATGCCCAGCGGTCCTTCGGTGGCGATGTGAATGGCGTCGGGCGCCGCAGCTTCGATGCGCGCATAAACCGGCTTCATCAGCGTGCGGCTGAGACGGATTTCGCCATAGCCAGGCATCGGGAAGGTCTTGAACTCGTTGGGGGTCAGGAGCTTTACGGCGATACCGCGCTTCTCCATCTCCCTGATCACCAGCTCGATCGAACGTACCACCCCATTGATCTGCGGGTGCCAGGCGTCGGTGACGATGAGAACGGTCTTGGGCTGCGGCATCGGGGCTCGGCTCGAGCGCTTTCAGGGAAAGTTCCGGACTCTTCTGAGCGAAAGCGCGACAAATCAATGACCTGAGCATTCCTGCCGTTTCACCGAAGCGGTGAATGCTCACGGGCGGCATGGGTATCGCGGACCGGCTGGGCTCGCAAGCGTCCCCAATTGCGGAACGCGCCGACCGCCCGTAGCGTAGCGTCTCTCAAGGGGACCCGACACACTTGCCGTTCGCTTCCGACCTGGGGTGGTTTCGCTACCGTCCAGCGCCCCGCCGACAAGATGCGGCAGGCTTGGCGCTGGCTCGTCTCTATGCGGCCGACGTGGCCGCCGAACAGCGCTACGAGGCGCTGGTGCGGTATTTCCTCGAGGGCTTTCTTGCCGTCGCGACGCCGGATTTCGAGCGGGCGCAGTATCGCGGGATGGGCAGCTCACACGGCTATCGGGTGGCGGGAGTCGAGGGGTTTGCCCGCACGGCCCCGCTGTTCGCTGCCTGGATCGCGGGAGGTCGCGAACCGGTAATTTCCGGCCTGTCCGGCAACCGAAGCATCGATCTCAGGCAGTTGCTTGCCTCCGCCTTCACCGCCGGCCCGGATCCGCAACATCCCGGTTACTGGAGCGATCCGCACGATTTCACCCAGGTGCTGGTGGAAGCCAGCGACATCGCGATGTCGATCTGGATCGCACGTGGCAGCGTCTGGCCGCTGCTTACCGCGCGCGCCCAGTCCAACCTCCTCGCCTGGCTGAGAACGGCCGCAGTCTCCCAGCGGCCGGCCAATAACTGGCTGTTGTTCGGGGCAACGGCTGATGCCGTGGTGGCGGCACTGGAGGGGCGGGAGGTCGTCGCCCTGCCCGGCTATGAGCAGTTCAAGCCGCATTACCTGGCGCATGGCTGGTTCAGCGACTCGGCCAAGGGCCGGGTCGTCGACTACTACAACGTCTGGGGCATCACCTATCAGCTGGCGTTCCTCCACCTGATGCACCCGGATTACGATGCCGAGTTCCTGCGCAGCGCGGTGCTCGCCTCCGCCAACCTGACCGCGCACCTGATCAGCCCCAACGGCATCCCCATCATGGGTCGTAGTGTCTGCTATCGCACAGCGGCCAGCGCCCCACTATCGGTCGCTACGCTGCTCGAGCCCACGCCGGAACGCTTCGGCCTGTCGCGACACGCCAACGATTGTGTCTGGCGCTACTTCCTCGCGCATGGAGCGGTGCGCGGAGGTACCCTTACTCAAGGCTATTTCGGCGACGATGCGCGCGTGCTCGACAGCTATTCGGGCCCCGGCTCCAGCCACTGGGGGCTGCGCTCGGTGATCCCGGCGCTGCTCCATCCGCCCGGCTCGACGTACTGGACGGTGCCCGACCAGCCGCTGCCGGTGGAAACCGGCGACTATGTGCTGGATCTGCCCGAGTTGGGATGGCGAATCGAAGGAGAGCGCGCCACCGGCGAAATCCGCATCCTCATTGCCGCCAATGCCGGACAACAGCCGGAACTGCTCCCCTACACGTGGCGCAACCGACTGGTGGAGTTACGCAAGCAACGGGCCTATCGACCGAAGAACCGTGCTGCGGCCTACGACGCCGCAGTCTATTCGGCACTCGCGCCCTACCCGCTGAAGCGTTGAGCGCAAAAGAAAGGCCCGCCGGAGCGGGCCTTCCAGAATCTCGAGAACTCGAAGCTTAGCGCTTGGAGAACTGGAAGGAACGACGGGCCTTGGCCTTGCCGTACTTCTTGCGCTCGACCACACGGCTGTCGCGGGTGAGGAAACCGCCGGCCTTCAGCACGCCGCGCAGCTCGGGCTCGTAGTAGGTGAGCGCCTTGGAGATGCCGTGACGCACCGCACCGGCCTGGCCGGACAGGCCGCCGCCGGAAACGGTGGCGATAACGTCGTACTGATCGACGCGCGAGGCGGCAACGATCGGCTGCTGCAACACCATCTGGAGCACCGGACGGGCGAAGAAAGCGTTGAACTCCTTGCCGTTGACGGTGATCTTGCCGTTACCCGGCTTCACCCAGACGCGAGCAATGGCGTTCTTGCGCTTGCCGGTCGCATAGGCGCGGCCCTGCGCATCGAGCTTCTGCACGTGCACGGGAGCGTCGGCGGCAACAGCGGCGACGACGTTGGCAGCGCCCAGATCTTCGAGCGAATTGATGGTCTCGGCCATTACTTGGCCCTCACATTCTTGGAGTTGAACGAAGCGACGTCGAGCTTCACGGGCGCCTGGGCCTCATGCGGGTGGCTCTCACCGGCGTAGACGCGCAGGTTGCCGTACTGCTTGCGGCCGAGCGGGCCTTCCGGGATCATGCGGCGAACGGCGTTCTCGAGCACGCGCTCCGGGAAACGGCCCTCGAGCAGCTGACGCTGCGTACGGTCCTTGATGCCGCCCGGATGCCCGGTGTGCCAGAAGAACCGGCGCTGATCGAGCTTCTTGCCGGTCAGCTTCACCTTGTCGGCATTGATCACGACGACGTGGTCGCCAGTGTCCATGTGCGGGGTGTAGGTCGGCAGGTGCTTGCCGCGCAGACGCATGGCGATGATGGAGGCAACACGGCCAACCACCAGATCCTTGGCGTCGATCAGGATCCACTTCTTCTGGATCTCGTCCGGCTTCGCCGTGTAGGTGCTCATTTCGGTTTCCTTGAAAGCAGGCAGAGTGACCCCTGCCCCGTATTCGTGGCGCGGATATACGGACGACGCACAAAAGCGTCAAGCGGAAAGATTTTTCTCTGTATTTTCAATGACTTGCGCTGTTGGTATTATGATACCACACGCTAAACCTTTGAAATTAAACAATATCCACGCCTGTCAACGGCCGTCATCCCGGCGAAAGCCGACCCAGTACAAGCCTATCCTGCGGCGCGACCTCTCCGACCTTGCTGTGATGGACCGGTGAGGTTCGCGTTGAACCAACCCTCCGAGCAGTGGGTCCCGACTTTCGCCGGGATGACGGCCGGTGGGAGAGGCCGAGGTGATCAGACCGCCTTCCGCGCCGTCGTATCCGCCAGATAGGCCGTCACCAGTCCGGCGAGCATGAAGGCGAGGGCCTGGTGGCCGAGCGCCAGCGAGATCGGCACCATGCTGAGGAGCGTGGCGATGCCGAGCCCCACCTGCAGCAGGATCAGCAGCGAGATCCGCGGCAGCCAGCCGTGCACGCCGGCAAAACCGCCGCGCTTCGACTGGCGCCACAGCAGCCAGGCGACATAGAGCACTACTGCGTAGGCGATCATCCGATGGATGAACTGCACCGTGAGGGTGTTCTCGAACAGGTTCTTCCAGAACGGGTCGATGGCATCGAGGCCGTGCGGGATCAGCGCCCCATCCATCAGCGGCCAGGTGTTGTAGCCCATGCCGGCATCGAGCCCGGCAACGAAGGCGCCGGCGACGATCTGGATGAGGATCAGCGCCAGCAGCCCCCAGACCGGCCAGCCGGCGGGACTGGTGGGTTTGGCGGGTTCGAGCCGCCGCGCCACCCAGATCAGCGCGATGAACAGCAGCGAGGCAGCGCCCAGATGCGCGGCCAGCCGGTATTGCGACACCGAAGTCAGTTCCGACAGGCCGGACGACACCATCCACCAGCCGAGAAACCCTTGGAAGCCGCCGAGCACGAACAACCCCGCGAGCGGCGCGGCAAGGCTCCAGTTGAAGCGGCGCTGGAACAGGAACACCACGAACGGGACGGCGAAGGCGAAGCCGATGACGCGGCCGAGGAAGCGGTGCGCCCATTCCCACCAGAAGATCGACTTGAAGTCCTCGAGCCCCATCCAGGAGTTCTGCACGCCCTGCGGGATCTGCTTGTAGGCCTCGAACTCGGCCTGCCAGTCGGCATCCGAGATCGGCGGGATGGTACCCGAAATCGGCTTCCAGGAGGTGATCGACAGGCCGGATTCGGTCAGCCGCGTCGCGCCGCCGACCACCACCATGATCAGCACCAGCAGAGCCATCCCGTAGAGCCAGATGCGGACCGGCCGCAGCCGATCGGTAGCCGGCGTTGTCGGTGTGGCGGATTGTGCTGTTGCGCTGAGAGCCAAGATGGGTTCCTTTCGGCCCCGACCTACTCCCGGCAGCGTCCCCTTACAATGGCCGCGATGCCGCATCCGGACATACCAGGCATGACCCAATCCACCCGCAAGCTTCTCGGCACCGTGCTGATCCTGCTGTCCCTCGTGGTCTGGTCGGTGCTGGGGATGTGGATTTACATGAGCTTCCTCGGCGCCGCCGCCTGGTGGCTGCTCATCGGTTTCTTCGCGGTGATGGGGATGAGCTGGTTCTACCCGGCGACGTGGATCATTCGCTGGATGGCGAAGCCGGAGTGAAGTAGTTCGGCGCACGATGGCTGCGCCTCCCTCCCCCTTGCGGGGAGGGATTGAGGGTGGGGGTGGTGCGGTGGATCACCGATGCCCCCCCCCAAGCCCCTCCCCTTAAGGGGAAGGGGAGCAAGGCTACTCCCAGCGCACCTTGGCGCCGAGCTTGGTCAGCTTCTCGACGAAGTGCGGATAGGCACGGCGGATCGGGTCGGCGTTCTTGATACGCGACTCTCCGGGGATCTGGATCGCCGCCAGCAGCAGCGCCACGACGACGCGGATGATGTAGGGCGCTTCGACCGTCGCCGGGCGCAGCAGATTGCCGCCGAACACCACGAGACGGTGCGGATCGGAGAGATGCACGCGGGCGCCGAACTTCAGCAGTTCCGCGCTCCAGCCAAGTGCCCCCTCATACACCTTGTTCCAGAACAGGATATCGCCGGTGCAGCCGACCGAAATGCCGATAGCGTGCGGCAGGAGGTCGGCCGGGAAGTACGGCCAGGGCGCTGCTTCGATCTTGGGCAGCATCTCGGCGGTGTAGGGTTCGGTGACCTTGCGGGTCCAGCCGGTAGCGGTGACCTTGCCCTCCTCGACCTCGAACTCCAGCCCGAGCTTGCCGAACTGGCGAAGGATCAGCGTCAGCTGTGGGCCCATATCGGTCTCGACGGTGAGCCGGCCGCCGGTCACGGCGCCGATGGCGAGGAAGGTCGCGACCTCGTGGTGATCATCGGGCACGCGAGCATTGGTGCCCGAGAGCTTGCCGACGCCGCGTACCGTCAGGCGCGAGGTGCCGATGCCGTCGATATCGGCGCCCATCGCCGCCAGCATGTCGCAGAGCGCCTGCACATGCGGCTCGGATGCGGCATTATTCATGGTCGAGGTGCCGTGCGCCAGCGCCGCTATCATCACGAAGGTCTCGGTGGCCGTGACCGAGGCGTAGTCGGGCCATAGGTCGACACCCTTGATCTGGTTGCGGCGCTCGATCCGATAGGGGTGCGTGCCGGCAATGCTGCCGCCGAAGCGCTCGAGGATCTCGAGATGCGGGTCGATCTCGCGCACGCCGAGCGCACAGCCCTTCGCTTCGGTGTCGAAGATCAGGTGGTCGCTGCGCAGCAGCACCGGGGCCAGCAGCAGCACGGCGGCGCGGATGCCCACCGGCAGTTCGGCGTCGGAGGTGGCGAAGGCCTTGAAGTCGTGCTGGATGGTCAGCGTCTGCGCCTCGAGGCTGCGCTGGACGCGCGAGCCCTTGGTGCGGAAGTACTCGACCAGTTTGTCGATGTCGCTGATCTCGGGAACATTGGTCAGCGTCACCTCCTCGTCGGTCAGCAAGGTGGCGCATAGCATGGGCAGCACGGCGTTCTTGTTGCCCGAGGGGCGGATGGTGCCGGACACCGGGTTAGCGCCATCGACAATGAGGTCAGCCATGAAAGCTCCGGGGAATCAGGACAGGAAGGAACATGAGAAGAAAGCGATCAACCGGGCAGCATTGAGAACACCGCCGGTGTCGCGAAGACGTCGACATAGCGTTTGGACTGGAACAGCCCGTTGAGCGAGACCCGCGGCAGCGCCTGCAGACTATGCCGGTGGCCGGCATAGAGCCCGCCCGGCCGGGTGGTCACCGCGGTGCGCAGCCCGAGTTCGCGCGCGAAGCTATACTCCCGCGGCCCCGCCGATACACCAGCGCCGATCGGATAGCTGAGATGCAACGGCGTCTTGCCGAACTGCGCCTTGAGGATGCGCACCGATTGCTCGATCTCGCTGCGCGCATCCGCCGGCGAGAGCTTCGCCAGTTCATAGTGGTGCACCGTGTGGGCGCCGATGGTGCAGAGCGGATCGGCGGCAAAATGCCTGAGCTCGGTCCAGTCCATGATCAGCTCGCGGCAATGCTGCTTGAGGTCGAAGCCGTATTGGCCGGCAAGGTCGCGGATCAGCTTGACGCGATCGGCCTCCGGCATGGTTCGCATCCGGCGGTACAGCGCGTCATAGGCCCGCTGCTTTTCCTCAAGGCCGGCCGTGGCGTAGTACTCGGTCTCGCCGGCATAGGTCACAGCCAGCGCGTTCTGGCTGGCGATGATATCTTCGAGCGCCTGCCACCAGACCTCCCCTACCCCATCGACCAGCGCGGTCGGTACGTAGAGCGTGAATGGACACTGCTGGCGACGCAGCACCGGCAGGGCGTAGCGCAGGTTGTCGCGATATGCGTCGTCGAAGGTGAAGACGACGAAGGGCTTGCCTGGCGGTTCCGCCTCGATGCGACGCGCCGCCTCGTCCAGATCGACAATGTCGAAGCCCAGTTCGCGCATGCGGGTGATCGCGAAGGCGAGGAAGTCGGGTTTCACCTGGAGAATGGCATTGGGAGCGAAGTCGGCCGGATCGTCCGGCAGCACCCGATGCAGGGTGAAGATAACGCCGCGCGCCTTGGAGCGGCTGCGGATCAGATGCGTCACGCCGCTCGCCCACAACAGCTCGAAGGCGGCGCCGATCAACCTGTATCTGAGCGTTGCCACAGACCTAGGCCACGTCCGCCCTGACGGCGGGAAGACCGACGACACGACCGAGCTCGAAGCCGAGCGCCGCGATATCGCGCCGCGCCACGCCGATCGCCACCGGGCTCGCATCCTCGCTGGTGACCAGCACCACGGTTGCCCGGGCACCGCTGAACAAGGGCAGGCTGGAAGCGACACCGACGCGACCGGTATCGACGATCACCACATGATAGATATCGGCCAACGCCTCGATCAACGTCGACGGGCGCGAGGACCGACGGTCGAGCGACGGCAGGCGTCCCCAGGGCACTTCGGCGAGGTTATCGCCCGCGCGCTGCATGACGTCGCCATAGTCGGCCTGCTCCGCGGCAAGATCAGTGAGCCCGAGCAGCGCGCCAGTCTCGCCGCTGCCGGCATCCACCACCACGGCGCTGAGGTCACTTATCAACGCATCCTCGAGCAGCCGGTCCATCACCATCAGCGTCTCCTGGCCGCCCTCCAGGCTGGCCAGCAGCACGGTACGCAGCTGGTGCGTGGTAACGGCGGCCGAAAGCTGCGCCAGATCATCGTCAACCGGACGCGCCGCAGGCGGCGGCGTGGCGATGCCCGATTCCACGGCCTGCTCCAATTCGTCATCGATCGCATCGTTGTCGGCCAGCGCGGCAGGCTCGGCGTCGTACAACTGGTATTCAGGTTCCAGTTCGGCCGTGCGCGTCCGCTCGGTGAGCGCCCTGCCCGACATCAACTCGCCGAACAGGATCGCGCCGATCTGCAGTGCCAGCGCCACAAAGCCGACAGCCCCTAGGATCAGCGGGATTTTTGGCGAGGCCGGCTCCACTGAGGGCGCCGCTTCGCTGACGATACGAACATCGGGCAGCGCCGAGTTCGACGCAGTGCGGGAGGTCGCGTCCGAGTACCGTGCGAGATAGTTCTCCAACAGGTCGCGCTGCGCCTTGGCCTCGCGTTCGAGGCTGTCGAGCGTCACGCCCCCCTTGGTGGCATCGCCCGCCGTCAGCTTGGCGCGGGTCAGGTCGTCGCGCAGCCGCTGCTCGAGATCAGCCTCGACCTTGGCCTCGGCGTCGAGCGAGTCGGCCACGCGGTCCGCTTCGTTGGCGATCTGCTTGTTCAGTTCGCCGACCTGCGCCTTCAGCGCCTTGATGGTCGGGTGGTTGGAGAGCAGCGTCGTCGACTTCTGCGCCAGCTCGGCCTGGAGATTGGCTTTGGTTTCGAGCAGCCCCTGGATCACCACCGAGTTGCGCACGTCGTTGATGCCGTCAAGCGACTGGCCGGAACCGAGCAGCCCGCGGATCACCTGCGAGCGCGCCTGGGCATCATTCTTGCGCTGCTGTGCCTCGGCGATCTGCGTGGCGACGACGGTCAGCTGCTGGTCGGTCACCGGGATGCTGTTGGCACCGACGAACAGGTCGTTCTCGACCTTGTAGTTGGCGACGGCGGTCTCTGCGGCGCTCACCTTGGGGCGGAGCTTATCGATCTCCTCCTGCAACCACACGGTGGCGTCAGCCGTATCGGTGAGCGACTGCGCGCCGCGGCGCTTCACGTGTGCGGCAGCGATGGCGTTGGCGATGCGGGCGGCGAGCTCCGCGTCGGTCGATCGTACATAGATCGAGATCACCGCCGAGTCGCGCTCGCGGATCACCGTCATGCGGTCGGCGAGGTTGCCGAGCACGGTCTCGTCGACACTGCGCTGCTCCGGCCCGCGCCCGATCAGGCGCAGCACGAAACCAATCGGCGAGAAGCCGGCATTGGAGAACTCGGGCACCGAGCGGAGGTTCTCAGAATCAACCACTTCGAGCAGCAGGTCGCGCGACTTGATCAGCTCGATCTGGCTCGACATCAGAGCTTCGGTGTTCACCGAGTTGCCGGCCGAGCTCACATCCATAGCGGCGCGGGTGTAGGTATTGCTCCGTGGCTCTACCAGCAGGCTCGCCGACGATTCATAGCTCTTGGGGATGAACAGCAGCACGGCAGCCGTCGCGACCAGCAGCAGCACAGTGACCAGCAGGATACGCAGGCCGCGCGACAGCACGGCAGCGATCAGCGCCCCTACATCCATCCGCACATCGTCGGCGCGCTCGAAATCCGAACTCACTCGCCCGCCCTCACTGTTACCCCTGAGCTATGAAGCCGGCGTGGTAAGCATTCAGTTAAGCCGGCTCGCAATCTGACGATGCGAAGGCGATTTTCTAAGCAAAATGTTAACCATAGCGCCGCGACACTGGCGTCCTGATCAGAGTTTTCCGGGATAGCCATGCGCTGGCTGCGTTTCCTTCTCATTTTGCTGCTCGTGCCGCTTGCAGGCTGTGCCATCAACGGCAAGCCGTCGACCTATCTGGTCGAGGTCAAGGGCCCTTACACGCTCGACACCGGTGACGTGGTGCGGGTCAGCGTCTATGGCGAGGCCGAGCTGTCGAAAAGCTATCAGGTCGACGATGGCGGCGCCGTGGCGTTGCCGCTGATCGGGCCGGTGAAGGTGCGCGGCAGGACCACGCAGCTCGCCGCCGCGGCGATTACCGCAGCCTTGGCCGAAGGCTATATCCGCGAGCCCAGCGTAGCGGTCGAGATCGAGACGTACCGGCCGTTCTTCATCCAGGGCGCGGTCAAGAGCGGCGGTCAGTTTCCCTATGTCTATGGCATGACGGTGCGCGCCGCGATCAGCACGGCCGGCGGATTCTCCGATACGGCCGATCGTGGCAAGGCGGTCATCTACCGCCGGCAGGGCAACCAGATGGTGAAGGGATCGGTCAATCTCGACTTCCCCATTTACCCCGGGGATACCATCGTCGTAGCGGAGCGCTGGCTCTAAAGGGTTCGGAAACCCGCCGCCTTCTAACGCTGGCCTATGTCCAGCACATCTCGTCCGCTCCGTATCCTCCAGATCCTGCGCGCCCCGGTCGGCGGCCTGTTCAGGCATGTCTACGACCTGACGCATGAACTGGCGGCGCGCGGTCATGAGATCGGCATCGTCGCCGACAGCCTCCATACCGATGCACTGACCGAGGAGCGGCTGGGGAAACTCCGCCCGCTGGCGCCGCTCGGTATCCACTCGCTGCCGATCCCCCGCACTTTTGGCGCAGCGGACCTGACGACGCCGCTGAGGGTCCGCCGCCTCGCCGACGACCTGCAGATCGACGTGCTGCACGGCCATGGCGCCAAGGGCGGGCTCAATGCCCGACTGGCACGCATTGGGGCCCGGCAGCGGGTGTCGCTCTACACACCGCACGGCGGCGTACTGAACTACCAGCCGGGTTCGGCGGCCGGGCAGTTGTTCCGGCTGATCGAGCGTGCGCTGATCGGCGCCACCGATGCGATCGTGTTCGAAAGCAGTTTTGCGCAGGCCGCCTATGCCGAGCAGATCGGCCGGCCCTCCTGCCCCGGCCCAGTGATCCACAACGGCCTGATGCCGGCGGAGTTCGAACCGATCCTGCCCGGCCCAGGAGCCAGCGATTTCGTGTTCATCGGCGAGTTCCGCGCAGTCAAGGGTATCAGCTACCTGCTCGATGCGCTCGTCGAGGTGCGTGCCCCAGACGGTCGCGCAGCCAGCCTGGTCATGGCCGGAGGCGGTCCTGACCTCGAGGCGATCAAGGCGCAGATCGAGCGGCTTGGCCTAACCCATCGTGTCAGCCTCGTCGGCGTCAAGCCGGCACGCCCGACGCTGCATCTGGGCCACGTCGCGGTGGTGCCATCGCTCGCCGAGTCGCTGCCCTATGTGATTCTGGAAGCGGCTGCCGCCGGTCGCCCGGTGATTGCCACCAATGTCGGCGGGGTGAAGGAGATCTTCGGGCCAACCACCGCAAGCCTGCTCCCGGCAGCCGACGCAGGTGCGTTGCGCCAGGCGATGCAGGCGGCGCTGGACAATCCGGCTGCAGCCGCTCGCGAAGCCGAAGCACGGCTCGCGCATATCCGCACCGGCTTCTCCATCGCCCACATGACCGACCAGATCGAGGCGCTCTACCGGCAGGTACTTGCCGCTCGAGCGCCCGACGGTTTCACCCAGCCGTCAGCGCTCTCCTCGTAGCGCCCGCCACACAACAAGAGCCAGCAAGAGCCCAACCGATGTTCCATCTCGATCCGCAGCAGGCCGTCCTAGAGCACGTCGCACAGCCGCCCAAGGCGAAAGCCGCGCCGGCGCGGCTGAGCGACCTCGCCGCCGCTCTCGCCGATCAGCCGATCGCCCCAACCTACTCAGCCGCGGTGGTCGCCGGCGTCGCGCAGGTGACCGAGATCCTGCTGCTGATCGCCACCGGCGTGGCGCTGTTCGGGCTCAATGGCGGCGATACGCTGCTCAGCGTCGTCACCACGCTGGGTGTCGTGGCGGTGGCGCAGGGCTTCATCGGCATGCTGCGGCTGCACGGCGTAGCGGCCTACCGCCTCGGCATCTCGCAGCTCTGGAAAGCCGCGCTTGGCTGGACCGCAGCGTTCGCGCTGCTCGGCGGGCTGGTGCTCCTCTACGATAGCGGTCACGCGCTGTCACGCCCATGGATCCTGACGTTCTGGGCGGCCGGGCTCGGTGTGCTGGCGGTCTATCGCATGGCGCTGCACCAGGTGGTGATGCGCTGGACGCGAGAGGGCAAGCTCAAGCGCCGCACCGTCATCGTCGGCGGCGGCAAGGATGCCGAGGCGCTGATCGAGTCGATCCAGAGCACCGGGCGCGACGACATCGACCTGCTCGGCCTGTTCGACGATCGCAACGATGATCGCTCGCCCGAATCCGTCGCCAGCCTCGCCAAGCTGGGGCGGGTCGCCGAACTCATCGAGTTCGCCCGGCAGACCCGGATCGACCTGGTAATCGTCTCGATGCCGCTGTTTGCCGAGCACCGCGTGCTCGACATGCTGAAGCAGCTCTGGGTGCTGCCGGTCGACATCCGGCTCTCCGCGCACATGAGCAAGCTGCGCTTCACCTCCAAGGCCTATTCCTATGTCGGCGGCGTGCCGGTGTTCGACATGGCGGACCGGCCAATCTCGGACTGGAACCTCGTCTTCAAGTGGCTGTTCGACAAGCTGGTCGCCGTCACCGCACTGCTCCTGCTCTCCCCGGTGATGATCGCGACCGCCATCGCCATCAAGCTCGAGAGCAAGGGGCCGGTGTTCTTCCGGCAAAAGCGGCACGGCTTCAACAATCAGCTGATCGACATGTGGAAGTTCCGTTCGATGCGGACCGACATGCTCGATGCCGATGCGACCAAGCTCGTCACCAAGGGAGACCCACGTGTCACCAAGGTGGGAAAGTTCATCCGCAAGACCTCGATCGACGAGCTGCCGCAGCTGTTCAATGTGCTGATGGGTGAACTCTCGATCGTCGGGCCGCGTCCGCATGCACTGGCGGCCAAGGCCGACAACCAGCTCTACTACGATGCAGTCGAAGGCTATTTCGCCCGGCATCGGGTGAAACCGGGGATGACCGGCTGGGCCCAGATTCATGGCTGGCGCGGCGAGACCGACACGGTCGACAAGATCATGCAACGAGTCAACCACGACCTCTACTACATTGAAAACTGGTCGCTCTGGCTTGACGTGAAGATCGTCGCGATGACCCCGATCTCGCTGTTCACTCAGCGCAAGAACGCGTTCTGAGGCCAGGCGTGGGCCACCATGTTGTCCCCACCCTCGACACCCTTGGTAGCACCATGAGTGCGATTGCCGCGGGCAGGTCCCCTACCCTCGCCACGACCTGGCTGCGCGCCCGCGCCACCGCGTTGCTCGACGCACTCGTGGTTGGCTGGATCTTTGCCGGCGGCATGGTGATCACCGAGCCCTCGCCCTACGAGCTGGCGTTCCTGGCGGTGCTCGGTGTGTCGATGTTTGCCGGGTTCACGCTGCGGCGCGCGACGCTGGGCCTGCTGGTGCTGTTCGCGAGTTTCGTGCCGTTCGCCATCATCGCGGCCTTCCAGGTCCGCTTCAGCACCATCCCGGATGCGCTGATCTACCAGGCGGTGACGATCTTTCTGTTCTTCACCTCCTACTGGGTGGCGAACTACGTCGCCGACGCGCCGCAGGCCCGGATGCGGCTGATCATCGGCGCCTACCTTGCCACGGCGCTACTTTCCGCGGTGCTCGGGACGCTCGGCTATCTCGGTATCGGCCATGAGCTATTCACCCGCTATGATCGGGCCAAGGCCTTCTTCAACGACCCCAACGTCTTCGGGCCGTTCCTGGTGCTGCCGGCCATGTATGTGCTGCAGCGTGTGCTGCTGGGGACACCGCGTCGGGCCGTCTGGGCGGCGCTCTGTTATGGCGTGCTGGTCATCGGGGTGTTCGCCAGCTTCTCACGCGCCGCCTGGGGGCACATCGTCATCTCCAGCGCCATCGTCTACCTGCTGGTGTTCTTCCTCGAAGCCGAGGCGCGGCAGAAGGTTCGGATGCTGCTCCTCGCCATGACCGGCCTGATGATGCTCATCGTCGCCGCTGCCGGCGTGCTGTCGATCCCGCAGTTCCGCTCGTTCATCGAGCTGCGCACCCAGTCGCAGAACTACGATACCGGCGAGAGCGGTCGCTTCGGCCGGCAGGGCTATGCGTTCGACCTGGCGCTGCAGCACCCGCTCGGCCTCGGCCCGCTGGAGTTCCGCAACCTCCGGGTCAAGGAAGAGCCGCACAACACCTATGTCAACGTGCTGCACGCCTATGGCTGGGGCGGTGGCTTCGTCTTCATGCTGTTCATCGGCATCACGCTGTGGCGCAGCGCTACTTTCATCGCGCGCCCCGGTCCCAACCGGCTGCTGCTGATCCCGCTGGTCGCGGTGTTCGTGCCGCTGGCCGGCGAGGCGGCGATCATCGACATCGATCACTGGCGGCACTTCTTCCTCGTTGCCGGGCTGATCTGGGGTGTCACCGCCGCCTATGGTCGTGTCGACAAGCGATTTGGCTTGGCGCCGACAGTCCCGTGAGCGCATGATCGCTGCTGTCGCGACAGCGGGGCAGCGATGGAACCTCAGAACAGCTCGATGCAGGCAGTACTCGCCTCGACCAACGATCTCGCCAAGGTGCGCTACGATACCGGCGACATCCTGATCAGCGAGGGCCCGAGCAGCGGCGTGCTCTACATCCTCGTCGAGGGGGCGGTCGAAGTGCTGCGTGGCGATGTGCGGGTCTCGCTGGTCGATGAGCCCGGCGCGGTGTTTGGCGAGATTTCTGCCCTGCTCGGGCGCCCGCACAGCGCCACCGTTCGCGCCATAGTGCCGGTGACGGTCCACCGCATCGAGGATGCGGAGAGTTTCCTGCAACTACGACCAGAGATCGTGTTCCACGTCGCTCGCATCCTCGCCAGCCGGCTGATCGACGCCACCACCTATCTCGCCGACCTCAAGCACCAGTTCGCCGATCGCAATGACCACCTCGGCATGGTTGACGAAGTGCTGGAGGCCCTGGTCAATCAGCAACTGTCGGCACAGGCGGCCGCGCCGGTCACCGCCGACGGCAAGCCAGACCCACGGCTCTAGGGCACTTCACGCGGCCGCCGTGACCCGCGGCAACCAGGCCGGCCACTCCAGCATTTCCTCGGGCACGCCGCCATTGCCCCAATCGAGCGTCCCTGCCCCTTCGAACGAGAACCACGCTGCCTGCTTCAGTTCCGTATCGACAATGATGTGGGTCGGCACCTCGCCCACTTGTCTGCCTGGATTGAACACCCAGGTCTGGCTGAGCCGCGAGGCCCATGAACCGCCGCGCGCGAACGGCGCTTCGTGCACATGGCCGCTGAACACCAGTTGCGGCTGGTACTGCGCGATCCAGCCGGCGAGTTCGACGTCGCCGTAATGTCGCGAGCCCGACCAGCTCACCGGCTGCTCTGCTGGCGGCGCGTGATAGACCCAGAACCAGCTGCGCTCGCGGGTCTCTGCCGCTTCGGCCAGTTGCCTGCCGATGGCCAGCCGCGCGATATCGCCGTCCCACCATGGGCAGACGGTGATACTGACCTCGCCGATGGCGAATGTCTCGTTGTCGGCATGGGCGCCAGGGCCTCGTGCATAAGGCACCCAACGCGCGTAGCGCTCGCCGGTCGAATAGACGTGATTGAGATCGTGGTTGCCCGAGCAGACCACCAACGGCACGATGGCCCGCAGCCGCTCGAGGTATTTCAGCACCACCACCATCTGCGCGCTGGTGGTGACGAACGAGTTGCCGTCCAGCAAGTCTCCCGCGATGATCAACAAGTCATAACGGTTGGCGACCGAGACCAGCCAATCGAACTGCGGCAGATTGTAGTGTAGATCGGCGACGGCGAGGATGCGCATGGCGCCCTCCCCCGGTCGTCAGCGGGCCAGATACTTCCGCGCCATTGTTGCGGTGTCCAGCGCAAACCGCTCGGCATGTGATCTGGCGAGGTCGGTTTCAGCGTGCGAGCCGATCCAGGCGAGCAGCGCCATGCGCCGCAGCAGGATCAGCGTATCGATCATCCTGAGATCTTCCGGCTTCAGCGGCCGGATTTCCATATAGGCGCCGAGCCAGGCGCGGATCAGCGCCGGCACCTGCGGCGAAGTCTCGATGAAGGACAGGCTGGCCGCGAGGTCGTAGAGGAACCAGCCGAAGCCGGAATCGTCGAAATCGAGCAGTACGGTGTGCTCGCCATCGACGAGAAGGTTGGCAAGCCGCATATCGGCATGGATCAGGCCGAAGCGGTCGATATCGGTGCCATAGGTCCGCAGGTCGGCACGGAGCGCGGCATCGAGCTCGAGCAGCGTCGCCAGCGTGTCGCCTTCGACATGCGGCGCCTTGCGCCAGTCGCCCCAGAGCCCGGAGGCTTCCAGAATGCCCACTGCATCCCAGATCGGCCGGACAAACTTTTCCGGCTGCTGCCAGCTTGCGATGTGGTTATGGAGCGTCGCGGCGTAGCGTCCGAGTGTGGCGAACAGCGGCGCGAGATCGGCGTCGGGTTGCGGCTCTGCGCCGTGCTCGAAGGCGAAAAGCGCCGCGAACCGGTCGGGCGCCACTTCCTGCACGATCTCGCCATCCGCCCCGGGGATCGGTCGCGGCACCGGGATTTCGGTGTCGTCGGTGATCGCCTCGAGCCAGGCCAGCTCGCTGCCGATCGCCGTCTTCGACTGGTAGCGCGGCCGGTGCAGCCGCAGCACGTGGCGCGAGCCGTTGGCGCCGTCGATGCGGAAGGTGTGATTCTCGGAGACGTTGATCAGAACCGGTGTACCGCCTGCCGCGACCGGCCAGCGCTCGAGGCTGCCGGCAACCAGAGACAGTTCCTCCGGGAGCGGATCGCTGGGGGCAATATCCAATCCGCTATCCTCTAGGCTTTGGAAGAAATGGTCGGAGTGGCCGGATTTGAACCGACGACCCTTTGTCCCCCAGACAAATGCGCTACCAGGCTGCGCTACACCCCGACTGCGGATGCCCTACCCAAACGAGCGTTTTGAGGCAAGCGGCTTTTTAGGGGCAAGCTGAACGAAACGAGATGGCGGGTGCGAAAGATCACCGCGTTGCTGCCGCAGCGGCCGCCCCCTGCTGCCCGCCGATTTCCATCAGCCGGTCGTCGATGCCGGCGGCAGTGTTGGGAAGTATCCCAAGCATCGGAGCGATGCGCTGGATGATTTGCCCGCTGACCACGGCGACGTTCCAGCCGGCCTCGCGGGTCGAGCGGGAGTTCTCGGCCTGGGCCTCGTCGAGCATCACCAGCATGGCGTAGCGCGGCTCCTCCATCGGAAAAGCCGAGGTGAAGACGGTGACGTTCTTGGTCTTCGAGTAACGACCGTTGACGGTTTTCTCGGCGGTGCCAGTCTTGCCGCCGGTGCGGTAGCCGATTGCCTCGGCGTCCATGTTGCGGCCGGAGCCGAGCAGCGCGTTCATGCGGAACAGGTAGCGCATCTTCTCGCTGGTCGCTTCGCTGACGATCGGACGCGCCAGTTGCTCCGCCTCCGCCTCGCTGCGGCGAAACAGCGTGGGCGGCACCAGCCTGCCCTTGTTCATCAGCGCCGCAACCGCCGTCAGCATGTGCATGGGAGTCGCGGCGAAGCCGTAGCCATAGGAGGCGGTCGCGGCGCCCACATCAGAGAAGGCGTCGGGCACGCGCGGGGCGGCTCGCTCCGGCAGCTCGATTGCCGAACGCTGGTCGAAGCCGGCGGCGGTGAGGAACGCGCGAAGCCTGTCCTTCCCCATCCGCTCCATGATGCGAATGGTGCCGATATTGTCGGAATAGCGGAACACATCCGACACCGACATGATCTCGTGCCGGCCATGATCGAGCAGGAAGCGGCCGAAGCGGGCACCCTCCCGTGCGTCGATCATGTCGTCGATGGCGACGGCGCCACTGTCGAGGGCAGCGGCGATGGTGATGGTCTTGAAGGTGGAGCCCAACTCGAACGTGCCGTTGGTGATGCGGTTGAAGCTGTCGGGCTGCAGCGCCGTTGCCGGCTCGTTGGGATCGAAATCCGGCAGCGAGACCATGGCAATGACCTCGCCAGTCCGGATGTCGACGATCGCCCCTGCTGCGGCGATGGCGCGGAAGCGGGCGAGCGCGGCGAGCAGTTCGCTGCGCATCACATACTGCACGCGGCTGTCGACCGACAGCACCCTTGGTTCGAGCTCGGCGCCGCGCGCCAACCCCACCTCCTGCAGCACGGCCAGATCATCGCGATCGATCGCCAGTTCCGTCCCAGCAATGCCCTGATTGTCGATATTGACGCTGCCGATGAGATGGGCAAGCTCCGACCCGGCAGGATAGAAGCGCTTGCTTTCCTCGATGAAATCGATCCCCGGCAGGCCGAGCGCCATCACTGCGTCCTCGATGGCCGGGGTCAGCTCCCGCTTGATCCAGACAAAGCCCTTGTCGCCGGTCAGGCGCTGGCGCAGCCAGTTCTCGTCGAGATCAGGCAAGACCGTGCGCAACTGGGCAGCGGTGTTCGCCACATCCACAATGCGGCGCGGCTCGGCGTAGAGCGAGGGCACGCGGATATCGATGGCAATGGCGATACCGTTGCGGTCGACGACCGGTGGGCGCGATGCCTGGATGACATCGCGCGTTACGCCCTCGATGGCGTCGTCGAGCCTGGTCTGCCCCAGTTGCACCAGCCGGCCGCCGATCAGCAGAAACCCGACGAGCAACAGCGCGGCGACGATGGCGATGCGCCCGCGGGTCATCCGGTTGTGGATCCGCGCCGTGCCGGGCACGATGATCTCTGGGTGGCTTTGGGCAGGACGCAAGGCTCCGGCCCCGTCGAGATGGTCGGCGGTGGTCATGGTGAGGTCAGCGATGAGAGGCAGTCACAGGTCGCTGAGGTTCACCACCCAGGACCGCCGATCAATGGCATTTGAGCCAACGGCTTAACGAGTCGTTAGCGGCCGATCACGCCCCAGTCTCGGACAAGCAACCTGCCATCAGGAACTCCAGAAACGCAGGCGCGCTTCGCAGCTGAAGCCCCTTTGATCACTCACTTTCGCAAATCACCCGCCCCAATCACTGCTTCTAAATGTACGATCCCGCACACAATGTGTTCAGTACGGTGCACTTTTGTATTCTCTTACTGGCCATTACTTTCTGTTAGTTACTGATTCCCGTCCGTATTGTATGTTTCAGCTGATTTGACAGTTGCTGTTGCGGCGGGGGCGACTATGCGAAATCCTACAGTAGCGGGCGGCCGTTGCCGCCGATCCGGCCATCGACTCATCGTCCCGACTGTTGTGCTGATCCTCGCAGCGATGGGCTTCGCCACTCCGGCTTCGGCCCAGCCGTGTCCATCGCCGGTGCTCGCTGCAGGCACGCCATGCACGGTGGCGTCAGGCACTACGGTGACGGTGACCTCGGGTGCCGTACCCGGGCTCCACGCCACCGGAACCGGGGGCGACATCACCGCCGATGGCATCACCGTCAATCTCGGCCCCGGCGGCGCGGTCGGCGACCGGAACTATGTCGGAGCCAGCGCGGCATCCGGAGGCACGATCAGCCTCGATGGATCGACCATCAAGACGGTTCAGGTGGCCGCTGGCCAGCGTGGCATCGTCTCCAGCGGCGACGACAGCCTGGTCGCGGGTACCGGCGCGATCATCACCATCGGCCTCGGCGCCACCGCTGCCAGCGATCTCGTCGGCGTGTTGGCACAGGCTGGCGGCGCGGTAGAGCTCACCGGTGGCACGGTGTCGACGCTCGGCGGCGGCAACGGCATCGGCAATCACGGCCTGTGGGCCACCGGCACGGGCAGTGAGATCAGCTACGGCGGCTCTGTGACCACGGTCGGGCGCGGCTCGTTTGGGGCCTTTGCCGAAGGTGGCGCCAGTATCGTGCTGAGCAATGGCGCGTCGCTGTCGACCACCGGCCTCGAGGTCACGGCCACCGGCGTCGGCAGCCACGCCATTTTTGCTTCAGGGGGCGGCAGCACCGTCACCGGGACGGGCATCACGCTCTCCACCGCCGGCAGCACGGCCAATGGCGCCCGCGCCGAGAACGGCGGCTCGGTGGCGCTCGTCGCATCGCAGATCAGTTCCACCAGTTCGGCCGCCGCCGGTAAGGTGGCCTCGGCTCTCAGCGCCACTTCGGGCGGCAGCGTCTCGCTGATCGGTGCTGGCAGCACCATCTCCGGCACCGGTACACGCGGCCATGGTCTGTCGGTGCAGGATGCCGGCTCCACGGGTGTGCTGTCCGGGGTGACCATGACCATCAGCGGTACACTGGCGAATGGCATCCTGGTCGATGCGGGCGGCGCCACCGTGACCGACACGGTGATGACGGTGCGCAGCAGCATTGGCGTCGTGGTGCAGAACAGCGGCACGCTAACCATGAAGGATGGAGCCATCCAGGCGACGGCGCCAACCGCCGCAGGACTCAGCGCCACGAGCGGGGCCGTCGTCACCCTCAATGGTACTGCGGTCACCACCGGCTGGGATCCCACGGTACTTAACGGCGGGATCAACGCATCGGCTCTGACCGCCAGTGGCGGGGGGGTGATCACCGGCACCGACCTCACTTTGGTCACCCGGGGCAATGGTCGCGCCTACGGGGCGATCGCCGGCGTCGACGGCACAATCTCGCTGACGGGCGGCAGCGTCGACACCTATGGCGACGCCACCGATCCGTCCAGCAGCAATGCCCGCCGACCGGAGGGCCTCGTGGCGCAGGGCAGTAACGCATTGCTCAATGCAACGGGCACGATTGTGCACACCCGGGGGCTCGAGGGCTTTGCCGTGGTCGCCGACGACGGCGGCACCGTCAACCTCGGGGCGGTTTCCGTCATCACCGACGGCACCTTGGGCATCGGCCTGTACGCGGTTACCGACCAGGCGATCGTCAACGACAACACCATCACCATGACCGGCGGCACGATCGAGACCTTCGGCAGCCTCGGCCATGGCGCGCTCGCCTCACAGGGTAATCTGACGCCTCTCGCCACGGTCAACCTGAACGGCACCGCCATCCTCACGCACGGTGCCGGGGCGACCGGACTCAGGGCGCTCGGCATGGGCACCGTCAACGCCGGGAACGGGACGGTCGAAACCCTCGGCACCAATGCACACGGCCTCTATGCGCGCGACAATGGCAGCTCGATCAACCTCGATACAATGGCGGTCACCACCAGCGGGACCACAGCGCATGGCGGAGTGGCGGCGCGCGGCGGGCTGCTCACGGGCAGCAACACGGTGATCACCGCCAGCGGGGCGAACGCCGCGGGCCTCTACGTGGCAGGTGAGCCCGGCTTCGTTTCCGCCGCCCGTTTTGACACGAGCGAGATCCGCAACGTCGATGGCCCGACGATAGCCGTCGCCGGCTCCGGCAACGTCACGCTGACCAACTCGTTCGCCGGCGGCAGCGGGCAATGGCTGCTGGTCGGCACCATTGACGACTTCCCGGCACTGTTGCCACCGGAGCCGGTCTATGCGCACCGCACCGACGACGAGATCGGCGCCGACCCGCCGACCGCCCTGCCCCTGCCGCCGCCACTCGCGTCGAGCCCCGGCCTCGCCAATATCGATCTGTCAGGCACTACGGTTTCCGGTTCAGCCATCACCCAGGCCGACAGCATCTCCAACGTCACGATGACCGATGCGAGCCTGTGGGATCTGACCGGCAACTCGAACCTCACCACGCTGCTCAACGACCTCAGCCTGATCGACTTCAGCGCCCCGACGGGCGACCCACTGTCAGTCGCGAGCTACAAGACGCTGACGGTGGTCGACTATGTCGGGGCGGCCGGAGTGATCGCGCTTAACACCTACCTCGACACGGACGGCTCGCCGTCGGACCTGCTGGTCATCGATGGTGGCACGGCCACCGGCGATACCGGCCTGCTGATCCGGAACTACCTGGGCGGCGGGGCGCTGACGACCGGCAACGGCATCCTGGTGGTCGACGCGATCGACGGCGCCACCACTACGACCAGCGCCTTCCATCTCGCCGCTCCAGCGCTGGCCGGCGCCTACGAGTACTCGCTCTATCGCTCCAGCCTCGATCAGAGCGGACCGGAGAACTGGTACCTGCGCTCGGAATACACTCCCACCCCCGACCCGGATCCGCATTACCGGCAGGAAGTGTCGCTCCTCGCGGCCATCCCGCCGCTGGCAGCGCTCTATGGTCGCCACATGATCGATACTTTCCACGAGCGACAGGGCGAACGCCTGCCGGCCCAGGGCGAGTTGGAAGCCGGCGAGAACGATATCGCCTGGAGCCGGCTGATCGGCATCGCCGGCCGGCATGGCGGCGATCCGCTCGGGATTTATGAAGGATCGGAACCGAGCTTCGACTATGGCATGGGAGCCGCGCAGTTCGGGCTCGATCTCTACCGCAGGCAGGATGACGCGGCGGGAACCAATGATACGGCAGGCGTCTATGCCGGCCTGGGCAGCGCCGTGGGTGATGTGGAGCACGCCCTGCCCGACATGACGATCTCGGCGGGCACCACCAGCCTCGATGCCTTGTCGCTCGGCGGCTACTGGACCCACTACGGTGATGTCGGCCAGTATCTCGACGCGGTGATTCAGGCGACATTCTACAACTTCACCACTGCGTCGGATCGCATCGCGGCCGCCCACACTCAGGGCGTCGGTTACGCTGCGTCGCTCGAAGGCGGCTACCCGTTCAGCCCCGCCGAAGGCTGGATCATCGAGCCGCAGGCACAGGCCGTACTGCAGGCCTTCGACATCGCCGGCTTCAACGACGGGTTTGCCGATATCAGCTACTCCGACACCGCCTCGCTGGTGGGCAGGGTGGGCGTGCGCGTCGCGCGGGACTTCGATGTCGGGGAGCACGACCTCACCGGTTGGGCCCGGCTCAACCTGTTCCATGAGTTCCTCGGCACCCCCACGACCACTTTCTCGTCGGCCGAGGGGCCCCTGCCCTTCACCGCCGACCTTCGCGATACCTGGGTGCAACTGGCCATCGGCGGCGACTACGACATCGACGCAAACTCAAGCGTCTTCGCTCAGGTCAGCTACGACACCACTTTCGATCGCGCCTCGCATGCCCTCGAAGCCAAGCTGGGACTCAAGGGAAAGTGGTAACTCAGCGGGGGCGTGCCTCGACGATCTCGAGCACCTCGGCGGTCTCGACCTGCATGCCGAAGCGACTGTCATAGACGTGGTGCATGGCGTCGTGGGTGGAGTCGGCGGATGAGCAGATGGCGTCCGTGGCGATGATGACGCGGTAGCCGAGGTCGATGGCGCCGATGACGGCGGCCATGACGCAGACCTCGGTTTCCGCCCCTGAGATCACCACGGTATCGACGCCGGCGGCCCGCAATTCGGCATGCAGCCGGCTGCCGAGCCAGGGACTGTAGATCGGCTTGTCGTGGATGCGGGCCGGCGGGACGTGCAGCGCCAGCGCCGGGATCAGTTCAAGCATGGCGGGGTCGAGTTGCTCACGGGTCATCGAGGCCCAGCGCCGATAGTAGCGGTGCCAGGTGCCGCCAACGTCGTCGGCCGAGCGTGGCGGGATGAACCGCGTGAACACCGTGCGCTCCGGCGCCATCTCGACCAGTTGCACAACCTGAGGCAGCACCTGCTCCATCCACGGTGCGTGCCACTCCGTGGGTTCGGCAAACATGCGTTGCATGTCGATGCACAGGTGCACCCAGTTTGTGCCGAGCGGGCCGAAATTCAGGCCGGGCGGTGCAATGAGGTCGGTCGGATCGGTCATCGCCATGCAACTGGCGGCTCCCCGCACAGGTTCCGCGGTTGGGTCAACATTCGGATTTGACACGAAGTTTTCGCACTGCCTGCCACGAATCCGCGGCCCGCGCGTTGAACACTCACCTGCATTTCCGCAGCGTCACGGAGACTTCAGATGTCCGTCCTCATCGGAATCCTCATCACCTTCCTCGTCGTCGTACTGATCCTGTGGCTGGTGCAGCGCCTGCCGGTCGACGCGCGCCTCAAACAGATCATCCAGATTGTGGTGATCATCATCGGCATCATTTCGCTGCTGAAGTACCTGGCGGTGTTCTAGGCGGCCAGATCGACCAGTTTCGCCTCGGTCACCCGCGCAGCATCGACGGGGCTCAGGCCAACCAGCAGTCCGCGCTGGCCACCATTGATCAGAACTTCGTCGAACAGTTCAACGGTCTCGTCGATGGCGGTCGGCACCTTCTTGCGCTGACCGAATGGGCTGATGCCGCCAACCTTGAAGCCGGTGAGGCGCTCGGCGTCCGCCGGCTTCATCATGTTGGCGGATTTGCCGCCGAACGCCGCAGCCAGCTTCTTCATGCTCACTTCGGAATCGGACGGCACCACGACGCAGACCGGCTTGCCATCGACCTCGGCCATCAGCGTCTTGAACACCTGCTCGGGCGCCTTGCCCAGCGCCTCGGCCGCCTTCAACCCGATGCGCGGCGCATCGGGGTCGTAGTCGTAGGGGAAGTAGGTGAAACCGACGCCGGCCTTGGTCAGGGCGAGGGTTGCCGCGGTGGTCTTGGACATGGGAGCACTGTTACGGCGGCGTATCGCCGCCGTCCAGCTTCGGGCCCGGCCCCACGCGTCGCAGCTAGAAGCGATAGTTCACGCCAGCGGTGAACGCGTGGACGGCCATCTCGGCATCATAGGCGGTCGCGTAGGGTGCGAACCGGCGCGGCGAGTTGCCCAGATTGACGAGATCATATTCGCCACGGATCGACCAGTTGTCGTCGATCGCATACTCGGCGCCGACGCCGAACACCGCGCCGAAGCGGCTGCCGCCAAGCGAGTCGGTGCCGGTATCGTCGTCGAAGAAGGCGTCGAACGTCGCCAAGGCGACGCCGAGCTTGCCGTAGACGAACCAATTGCCGGAGGCGTAGCCGAGACGAGGTGCGAAAGTCGCGAGCCAGTGGAAATCGGTGCCTTCGTACTGATCGCCATACGGCGGCGGAGCCTCATCGACCAACGCCGTACCGCTCATGTTGCTCCAGGACAGCGTGGCTTCGACGCCGAGCAGCAGGTTGTTGCCGATGTCGGCGTTGTAGCCCGCCTGGACGCCAAGCAAACCGCCGGGCGCGGCGTGATCGGCCTCATCGTTGGCCGTCTCGAAATCGACGACTCCGGCGCCGCCGCCGCCATGCACGCCGGCATAAAAGCCGCTCCAGTCGAGCGGCTGTGCCAACGCCGGAACGGACGACAACAACAACAGAGAAACAGTCAGACCCAGGCGCATTTGAGACCCCCGATTGATGATGCCGGAGCCTAGCAAGCGTCGCAAAGCCCAGGCATCCCGGCGTCTCGGGGCGGTCACAGTCATTTCATGGCAGCACGGGGCATCGCGGGACTCGGCTGGCGGTCGGTCGCCGCGGGCGGTCTCTGCTTTATGGGAGGGCGGCCGGAGCGGGACGACGTTGCGCCGAATCGCGCCGCCGCTCCTCCCGCCATTCCCGGCGATATGCTGACCTAGGAGAGCTTGACCGGCTGCCGGGTCGGCTTTCGTTCGCCCTGGGGCTCTTCGAGCAGCGCCCGGACTTCGGCGGCGGTTTCCGACAGCGCATTGGCGTCCGTTGCCCAGGTGCTGAACCGATCGAGCAGATTGGCGAAGACGATAAGTTCCGATTCCTGCCACTGCCCGAGCGCGCTGGCGAACAGCCCCATCTTGCTCTGGCGGATAGCGTCGACGAAGCGCCGCCCCTTCGGTGTCAGTTCGAGGCAGATGCGACGGGCATCCTGCTGCGAGGCGACGCGGCGGGCAAAACCGCGATCGACGACATCGGCAGAGACCCGGCTGGCCCGCGACGGGTCGATGCCGAGGCGCTCGGCGATCAGCCCGACTGTCACTTCCTCGGCGTCGCCGCCTTCAGCGCGCAGGCCAATGGCACTGATCACGTCCATGTGGGCGACCTCGAGATCCGGCGCGATCTGCGCCAGCACGACGCGCCCAAACTCGCGGCGCATGATGTTGCGGCGGATGCGCGCCATCACCCCGTCGATGGCGGCCACTGCCTTGGCGGCTTCCTCGCTCAGCCCGCGGGTACGCGCCAACGTCACCAGTTCCTGGTCGCCGATGGTGGTGCAGGCCAGCGCCGGCAACGGCATATCGTCTCGATCCTTCATGGCACTGCGCCTAGCAGATTCATGTGCTGGGGTCAATTACATGCCAATGTCATATAATTGCTGTTGACACACATGTGAGGCAGGCACATAACCCCGCTCCAATTTGGAGGTCGCTTGATGAGCGTAGATACCAACCCCATTTCCGGCGCCGCGCCGGTCGCCGAGGCGCCCTCGCGCCCCGACCGTGCGACGCTGCTCGTTTATTTCGGCGCGCTGATCGCCATGTTCATGGCGACGCTCGACATGCAGATCGTCGTCACCGCGCTCCCCACCATTGCCGGCGAACTGGGTAACCTGCATCTGTTCGGCTGGGTGGGCTCGGCTTACCTGCTCTCTACCGCCGCAGTGGCCCCGTTCTACGGCAAGCTTGGCGACATGTATGGCCGCAAGAACGTGGTGATGACGGCGATCGTGCTGTTCCTCATCGGCTCGGCCGCCTGCGGGCTCGCCTGGTCGATGGAATCGCTGATCGCGGCCCGTGTGCTGCAGGGCATCGGCGGCGGTGGTCTGATGGTATCGGCCTTCGCGATGATCGGCGAGCTGTTCGGGCCGCGCGATCGCGCCAAGTACCAGGGTTACTCTTCCGCGGTGTTCGCGCTGAGCTCGATCCTCGGGCCGGTCGCCGGCGGTTACATCACCGATTTCTTCGGGTGGCGCTGGGTGTTCCTGGTCAACCTGCCGGTCGGCATCGTGGTGCTGGCGATCATCGCCGTGGCGATGAAGTCCAAGTTCACCGAGAAGAAGCACAAGGTCGACTATCTGGGCGGCGTGCTGCTGGCCGTCGCCACCACGGCGATCGTCTATTGGGGCGACCATGTGCTCGACCCCACCGGTGCGGATTTCCTCACCTTTGCGCTGCCAGTGATCGGCATCGCAGCGGCCCTGTGGTTCGTCATGGTCGAGCGCCGCGCCGAGGAACCGATCGTGCCGCTCAGGCTGTTCGGCAACCACACGATCTCGATCGTCACCATCGTTTCGCTGATCGCCGGCACGGTGACGCTGGGGATGTTCTTCTACTTCGCGCTCTACTTCCAGACCATCACCGGGCTCGGGCCGGCAGAGGTCGGCTTCCTGTTCCTGCCCGCCTCGATCACCTCGATGATCATCTCGATGGTGTCGGGCCGGGTCATCGCAGCCACCGGGCGCTACAAGTGGATGCCGGTCGCCGCAATGGCAGTAGGCGCGGCGCTGATGGTTGCCTTCACCTTCGTCGACGCGCACACGCCGCTCTGGCTGCTCACCATCCTGATGTCGGTGTTCGGCATCTCGATGGGGCTGCAGTTCCAGGTGCTGATGGTTGCCGTGCAGGCTGCCGCGCCGCTGCAGGATATCGGCGCGGCCACCGGGCTGGTTACCCAGGCCCGTACCATCGGCGCCTCGCTGGGGCTCGCCATCAACGGCGCGGTGATGACCTTTGCGCTGACCCAGCAGCAGGCCGCCCTGCCCGCCGACGTCGCGGCGCAACTGCCCGAGGGCCTTACCGGCCTCAGCCCGCATGTCGCGTCGGGCTTGCCGGATGCGGCGCGTGAGATCGTGCTCAGCCACTACAGTGCCGGTGTCAATGCGATGTTCCTGTTCGTCGCGGCGCTCTACGTGCTGGCGATGGTCTTCACCATCATGCTCAAGGACGTACAGATACCGAAGCGGACCTAGACGTAACGCCAGCGCAGACGGTTGAGGGGGCTTCGGCCCCCTCTTGCTCTTGAGGCAGCTCCCGAATTACAGCCTGCTGTCGCCCTCTCGGTCTATCCCGACGGCGTGAATTCCGCGGCGGCCATTGAAACCAGCACGAACTCCAGCAATTGCTCGTTGGAGAACGGCTTAGCAAGTATGGGACGGTGGCGGTGCCGCTCGGGGATCACTTCGGGGCCCGCAGCGGTTGCAAAGAAGAATGGCACTTTGCGGCGGTTGAGTTCGTCGGCGAGGTTGGAGCTGTCGTCATCGCCGATCCTCACATCGAGGATGGCGCATTGTAGCGGCTTGCGGGCGACCAGTGCCTCGGCATCGCCGACCGTGCCGCAGACGATCACCTCGGTCGCCCCGAGATCGAGCAGAAAATCCTCGATCATCACGGAAACCAGCGCCTCGTCCTCGACGAGCAGCACCGTGCCAATGCTGTATCCATCCGCCTGCGGGGTCATGAGCATGTTGCACTCCTTCGCCTGATAGGGTGCGCGCTTCGTGCCGAAAGGTCGAGGATAACCGGAGTTAGGATGTTGCGAGCAAGTAGCAGAATGAGGAGCCGATCGACAGGAACCATTCTGAGTGCAATGAGTTGAATGAGTAACAAACCGCTTCTGGCTTCACATGACCGAGAAAACCTACAAGGGCAACGACCTGCAGCGCGGCGAACGACTCCAGATCATGCTGGAGGCAGAGGAGCTACGCGCTCTCGATGATTTCCGCTTCGCCAACCGCATGCCCAGCCGGGCGGCAGCCGTGCGCGAATTGCTGCGCCGCGGCTTGGGGGTTGGCGGCGAGCTCCCCAACGGCGGCGGAGGCAGTTCGCAATCCTATGGCGTGCTGGAAGCGAGCGAGCAGCAAGAAAGCCAGGACTGAATGCCAAGGAGCGGGAGGGCCTGACGACGACAGCCGTTCAGCCCTCGCGGGCGCGTTCCAGTAGCCGTTTGCAGTCGAGCAATTCGCGCAACACATCGGACAGCTTGTCGCGATCGGCTGCGGTCAGCCCGGCAGGCTTGGGTTTGAAACTCGGGAGCTTCAGCCGGGAGGGCGCCGGCGGGGCGTCCGTCATATCCTCTTCGGGCATGACGGCCGACTCGGGAGCGAAATCATCCTCTGCTTCGGTGTCGGCAGGCAGACGCTCGAGCGCCTCGACCGGACGACCTTCGCCGATGCCGATGACGTAGCGAATACCCTGGTCTTTCAGGATGCGCTGCACGCCCTTGATGGTGAAACCCTGGTCGTAGAGCAGGTGCCGGATGCCCTTGAGCAGCAGCACGTCCTCAGGCCGGTAGTAGCGCCGACCGCCGCCGCGCTTCAGCGGCTTGATGGTGGCGAAGCGGGTTTCCCAAAAGCGCAGCACGTGCTGCGGCAGATCGAGCTCGTCGGCTGCCTCGGAAATGGTGCGAAACGCGTCTGGAGACTTGTCCAAAAGGACTCACCCGCCCGGAAAGAGTCTTATTTTCCAGACCGGACCATAGATTTGTTGATCTTGGATTTCAACACGTTGCTGGGTTTGAACACCAG
>Ga0209902_100122_pt1 | contig 143994 bp, 137 predicted proteins | sample FECB27metaG_FD_188304 | JGI IMG/M metagenome (GOLD analysis project Ga0209902, IMG submission 188304) | Cyanobacterial communities from the Joint Genome Institute, California, USA - FECB-27 (SPAdes) (version 2) | ecosystem: Environmental > Aquatic > Thermal springs > Hot (42-90C) > Microbial...
GTGTAGCACGACGATCTGGATGAGAGCGGCGCGTCAATCAGGATGAGAACTGATTGTCGCGGCGGATTGAGATTGGTGCTTTTGATTGTCGCTGGCAAGGTCAGCCTGGTGGCTGCTCGTTTCCCGCTGGCGCTTGGTCGATGGTTTTGATTGTCGCGTAGGTCGGTGGCCTGCCTGCACCTGTGCGACGCTGCACGGCGGCTCGTCGCCGGTAGCTCTCGACGTTCATCTCGAAGATTGTTGCGTGATGCACGAGCCTGTCGACGGCGGCGAGCGTCATGGCGGGGTCTGGGAAGATTCTGTTCCACTCGCCGAAGGGCTGGTTGGCGGTGATGAGGGTGGAACGGCGCTCGTAGCGGGAACTGATCAGCTCGAACAGGACGGACGTCTCGGCCTGGTCCTTGGCGACGTAGGCGAGGTCGTCGAGGATCAGCAGGTGGTACTTGTCGAGCCGGGCGATGGCGGCTTCCAGCGACAGCTCGCGGCGAGCGACCTGCAGCTTCTGGACGAGGTCGGAGGTGCGAGTGAACAGAACGCGCCAGCCATTCTCGATCAGCGCCAGGCCGATTGCTGCGGCGAGGTGGCTTTTGCCACCGCCGGGCGGGCCGAACAGGATCAGGTTCGCGCCCTTCTCCAGCCAGCCGTCGCCGGAGCAGATCGCCATGACCTGGGCGCGCGAGATCATCGGCACCGCGTCGAAGGCGAAGCTGTCCAGGGTTTTGCCGGGTGGGAGGCGTGCCTCGCCGAGATGACGCTCGATGCGCCGCCGGTCCCGTTCGGCGATCTCGTGCTCGGCGAGCGCGGCGAGGAAGCGGGCGGCGGGCCAGCCTTCCTTGTCGGCACGCTGAGCGATATCGGGCCAGTTCAGCTTGATGGCAGGTAGACGCAGATCGTTGAGGATGAGCGCCAGCCTCTGTGCGTCGATCGGGTGTGTGACCGGTGTCATGCGGCCGCTCCCGACAACAGCACGTCATAGACGGCGAGCGGAACGAGTTCGACGGTTACCACCGGCAGCGCGGCCGGGTCTGGCGCGAAGCGTCTTCGCAAGGCCGCCATTTCTGGAAGGCCACCGGCTGTCAGCACGGAAGTGAGTATTTCGGCGAGCTCGGCTTCGCAGGCGCGCTCATGCGCCAGCGCCAGGAGATCGACCATGGTCCGGCAGGCGACGCGCTCGGGCAACCGCTCGACGAGCCGCTCGAAGGTCCGCCGATAGGCTTCGCGGGGGAACAATCGATCGCGATAGACCAGGTTGAGGAGCGCCATGGGCTTGCGGCGCAAGGCGTGGATGACGTGGCGATAATCGACGACATGGCCATGCTTGCCATTGCCGTGTGAGCGACCGCGCAGCAGCGTCATCAACTTCGTGCCGCCGATGAAGACGTCGAGCCGGTCGTCATAGAGCCGAACCCTCAGTCGATGCCCGATCAGACGGGATGGGACGGAGTAGAACACTTTCCTCAAGGTGAAGCCGCTGCTGGAAGTGACGGTGACGATCGTCTCCTCGTAATCGCAGGTCCGGCGATCCGGAAGCCTCTGGAGATGGCCGCGTTCGGCGTCGATGCGCGCGGCATTGCGACGATTCTTGGCGGCGACGGTCTCGTCGATGAAGCGCCGATATTCAGCGAGGTCGTCGAAGTCGGCGCTGGTGCGCAGCAGCAGGGCATCGCGGATCGTAGCCTTCAGATGGCCGTGAGAGCTCTCGACCGAACCGTTCTCGTGGGCGACACCGCGATTGTTGCGCGTCGGCGTCATGCCGTAATGGGCGCACAAGGCGTCGTAGCGCCGCGTCAGGTCGGTCCTGGCATCTGCGTCGAGATTGCAGAACGCGGCCGACAGGCTGTCGCTGCGATGCTCGGTTGGGCTGCCTCCCAAGGCCCACAGCGCATTTTGCAACCCTTCAGCCAGTGCGACGTAGCTTTCCCCGCCCAGGATCACATGCGCCAGCTCGAAGCCCGACCAGGCGAGCCGGAAGTGATAAAGTCGGTGATCCAGCGCGATGCCGGCGACGCTGACGCCGAGATCGGTCATGTCGGTGAAGTCCGACAACCCCATCCGGCCGGGCTCGTGGATCTGCCGGAAGATGATCTCCTGCTCCGGGCCATGAACGGCGCGCCAGGCGCGGATGCGGCGCTCCATCGTGCGCCGGACGCCGGGGTCGAGATCGGGATGGCGCCGCCTCATCTCCTCGAAGATGCCGATCGCTCGCAGGCCCGGTGCTGAGCGCAGCATCGGCACGATCTCGTCGTCGAAGATCGGGGCGAGAGGATCGGGCCTACGGCGCCCACGCGGCCGGTCGCTTTGCGAGGGAAGGCCCGGATCGCCCGAGATCCGATATCCCGTCGCGGTGCTGAACCCAGCCTTCGCCGCCGCGATCGCGACGGCGTCGTCCTGTCGAAACTTCATGAAGAGCCTCATCTGGTGATCGGTGACGTGGCGGCCGGGCACGCAACTCTCCTCCATGTGAGGAGGCAGTCTGCGACAGCCGGCCGGCCGCGATCATCAGAGACGATGCTCCAAAAGAAGCTCGCCTTCGTCGTGGGGCGCGACAGCTACGGGCTACGCCCTGCGCTGTCGCGCCCCACGACGATTCTCACCTTGATTGTCGCGCAACTCGCATCGTGATTGTCGCGTCGCACAGGCGCTCATATTCTGGCGTGGGCGCCAGGACACAGGCCGGATCGGCTCGTTCAATCATGGAACGGTGCTGCATGATTGCGTCTTCGGCAGCGCTGGCTGCGCCGTTGACCGCGATAGCTGTGCAGAATGCAAGTGTTTTCAGCATAGACACCCGTTCCCCAGACTGACTCAAGGTCGGAATAGCGCATGCGGATCAAGAATGCATAAGGCTGATCGTTCAAATTGTTATGGCGTTCGTCGCGATACGAGTGTTTCCGGATTTTCGATATGCGAAATATCTCTCGGCCGGTGCGCCGCTGGAAGCGCGATCGACATCGGATAAGGCTGCCGGCTTGCCAACGGGCGTTCGTAATGCCCTACTTGCTGCCCTGCAGGCCGACCGGCCTGTCCTGATCGAAGGGCCGCCAAGAGCCTGTTCGAATGCTCCCGGGAGGACTTTGCTTCATGATCGCGTCTCGCCGTCTTCTGATCCTTGCCGCCGCAACCAGCCTCGCAGCGCTGGCGGGTGCGCCTGCCTTCGCGCAGGCCTGGCCGCAGCGGAACATCACCTTCATCGTCCCGTTCCCCGCAGGCGGCGGAACCGACGCCTTCGCGCGGCCGATCGCTGTCCAGCTCGAGCAGCAGCTGGGCCAGCGTATCATCATCGAGAACCGTGCGGGAGCCGGCGGCACCGTCGGCGCATCGGCGGCCGCGAAAGCCGCGCCCGACGGCTACACCTTCTTCGTCGGCGCTGCTCACCACACGATCGCGCCGTCGCTCTATCCCAAGCTCGACTACAACATCGAGACCGATTTCGTGCCGGTGGCGGTGATCGCCCAGCCGCCGCAGGTCATCTCGGTCCATCCCGGCAAGGTCCAGGCCAAGACGCTGGCCGAGCTGATCGCCTTCGCCAAGGCCAATCCCGACAAGCTGAACTACGCCTCTGCCGGCAACGGCACGACACATCACCTCGCGGGCGAGCTGTTCAAGCTGGCGAGCAAGACCAGCCTGACCCATGTGCCCTATCGCGGCGCGGGCCCCGCCATGCAGGATCTGATCGCCGGCCAGGTCGATCTCATGTTCGACGGTCTCGGCACCTCCGCACCGCAGATCCAGAGCGGCACCTTGCGCGGGCTGGCCGTAGCGGCGCCGGCACGCTCGCCGGCGATCCCCGACGTGCCGACCGCCAAGGAAGCCGGACTGGAGGGCTACGAGGTCTCGACCTGGTATGCGCTCTGGGCTCCGAAGGGCACGCCGGCCGCGATCGTCACCAAGATGCAGGCCGAGGTCACCACAGCCCTCAAGGCCAAGATGATCTCCGACGCCTGGGCCAAGAACGGCTCCCCGATTCCGACCCTGACCGGCGCGGAGTTCGGCAAGTTCGTGACCTCGGAGATCGCGCGCTGGGGCAAGGTCGTCAACGAAGCCAAGGTCAAGCTGGACTGAGGCAGCCGTTCCCTTCCTGTCTTTCAAGAGTATGCCGTTTTTGCCTCGGAAACACTTCCGTCATCCCGGACAAGCGGCGAAGCCGCGCCGATCCGGGATCCATCATAAGGCACTGAGGCCGCTCTATGATGGATCCCGGGTCAAGCCCGGGATGACGTTGTGTTTTCTTGGGTAACCCGCGCGTTCTAAATCTCCTCCTCGCCCGCGCCGTCGATCACGGCGCGGGCGATCGTCATCGGGAAGCCGGCCCGCGCCAACGCGGCGAGATCCTTCTGGCGAGAGGCCATGCGATCCCCCCTCGACCACGGACCCAGCCGCTTGCGCTTCGCCGCGATCCGCGCGGCCGCCATCTCGTCGTCGGGCTCCGTCGCGCTCGCCTGCGCCGCAAGCTCGCGCCCCACGCCTTTCGCCGACAGTTTCGCCGCAACCATGCGCGCCGACTGGCCGCGACGGCGCAGGCTCGCCGCCCGCCCCTCGGCGAAGCGCCGGTCATCAACCAGACCCGAAGACACGCATGTCGATACGACCTCGTCGAGAATGGCGTCGAACGAGCCCGGCTCGTCGCCATGGTGCCGGCAGCTCAGCGCGACCTTGCGCGCCAGCACGCGGCGCAATTGCGCGGCCGGTGCGGCATAGCGTTCGAGATAATGCCTGGCGGCGCGGCGCAGATAGTCGGGCGTGATCCGGCGCGGCGGCCTGCGCTCCGCCCTGCCGGCGCGAGGCGGCAACGCCCCCTCCTCCGGCATTAATCGTCTCCCGGCCTGGCGCGGCCGGCCTTGACCGAGGCGCGCTTGTCCTTGGAGACCAGCCTGCGTTCCTTGGAGGCCTTGGTCGGCTTTGTCGGCCGCCGCACCTGCGGCTTCACCGCCGCCTCGCGAATCAGCTCCAGCAGCCGCTCCAGAGCCTCCTCGCGGTTGCGCTTCTGGCTGCGCTGGGTCTGAGCCACGATGACGATGACGCCGTCCTGCGTCAGCCGGCTGCCGGCGAGCTTCATCAGACGGATCGCGACGTCGTTGGGCAGCGAGGGCGAATGCCTGATGTCGAATTTGAGCTGGACCGCGCTCGACACCTTGTTGACGTTCTGCCCGCCCGGCCCCGAGGCGCGCACGAAACTCTCCTCGATCTCGCTCTCGTCGATGGCGATGGACGGGGTGACCTGAATCATGGGAGCAAGCTAGCGCATCTACAGGAGTTTTGCAGCGTGGAGCCTTCTTCCGACATCGGCCGCCTGATCGAGATCATGGCGGCGCTGCGCATGCCGGGAACCGGCTGCCCCTGGGATCTGGAACAGGATTTTTCCTCGATCGCGCCCTACACGATAGAGGAGGCCTATGAGGTCGCCGACGCCATCGCGCGCGGCGACAAGGTCGATCTCAAGGACGAACTCGGCGACCTCCTGCTGCAGGTCGTCTATCACGCGCAGATGGCTAAAGAAGAAGGCTCCTTCGCTTTTCCCGACGTGGTCGAGGCGGTGACGCGGAAAATGATCCGGCGGCATCCGCATGTCTTCTGCGACGCGCGCGATCTCACGCCGGCCGAAGTGAAAGCTCTCTGGCACGGGATCAAGGCGCAGGAGAAGGCCGAGAGGGCGCGCGCACGAGCCGCCGCCGGGCTACCGGAGAAGACCGAGGACAAGGGCGTGCTCGCCGGCGTGCCGCAGAACCTGCCCGCCCTCACCCGCGCCTGGAAGCTGCAGGCGAAAGCCTCGACCGTCGGCTTCGACTGGAACGATGCGCAGCTCGTGCTCGCGAAAGTCCGCGAGGAAACCGCCGAGATCGAGGAGGCTTTGGCGTCAGGCGACAAGGCGCAGGTCAAGGAGGAGATCGGCGATCTCCTGTTCGTGCTCGCCAACCTCGCCCGCCATGTCGATGCCGAGCCCGAGGGATGTCTGCAAGCGGCCAACGCCAAGTTCGAGCGGCGGTTCAGGGGGATCGAGGCGGCGCTTGCGGCACAGGGACGGACGGCGAAGGAGGCGAGCCTCGACGAGATGGAGGCGCTCTGGCAGGCGGTGAAGCTGGTCGAGAAATCCGCTACACCTTGATGGCCCTTGGGAATCTGGCCCCAAAGGCCCCTTCCCGCTCCGGCGGCAGGCGCACGGTCAGGCTGAGCACGCCATCTTCTGCGTCGGCGCGTTCCAGCACTTCGCCGTTGGCGTGGAGCCAGGCCAGCGACTTGCCGTCGCCCGGCTCCAGCCGCAGCCGATAGACCGGCCGGCTTTTGGCGATGCGTGACTCGATGGCGTCGCAGAGCGCCGGCACACCCTCACCCGTCAGCGCCGAGACCAGCACCGGCCGCGAGACCTCCGGCTTCAGCGCCGCCAGCCCATATTGCCGCTCGCGTTCGTCGCCTGCGAGCAGGTCCGACTTGTTCCAGACCTCCAGCACGCGCTGGCCGTCATCGGGATCGATGCCGAGATCGCGCAGGATACCCTGCACATCGGCGGCCTGGGCTTGGGTGTCGTCATGGGCGACGTCGCGGATATGCAGCAGCACGTCGGCCTCTATTGCGTCTTCCAGCGTGGCGCGGAAGGCAGCCACCAGCTGCGTCGGCAGGTCCGAGATGAAGCCGACCGTGTCCGACAGCATGATGCGGGCGCCGTGGGGCAACTTGATCGCGCGCGCTGTCGGATCGAGTGTGGCAAAGAGCATGTCCTGCGCCAGCACCTCGGCCGAGGTCAGCCGGTTGAACAGCGTCGACTTGCCGGCATTGGTGTAGCCGACCAGCGCAACCACCGGATAAGGCACGCGTTTGCGGCTGGCGCGGTGCAGCGAGCGGGTGCGTTTCACGGCTTCAAGATCTCGCTCGATCTTGGTCATGCGCTCCTGGATGATGCGCCGGTCCGCTTCAATCTGCGTCTCGCCGGGACCGCCGAGGAAGCCGAAGCCGCCGCGCTGGCGCTCGAGATGGGTCCAGGACCGGACCAGTCGGCTCTTCTGGTAGTTCAGATGGGCCAGCTCGACCTGCAGAGAGCCTTCACGCGTGCGCGCCCGGCGCCCGAAGATTTCGAGGATCAGCCCGGTTCGGTCGATGACCTTGCAACCGAAGGCCTTTTCCAGATTGCGCTGCTGCACGGGCGAGAGCGCGCAATCCATCACGACGAGGCCGATCTCCTCGATCCTGATGCGCTCGACCAGTTCCTCGACCTTGCCCTTTCCGAGATAGGTTGCGGGACGAAGCGCGCTGAGCATAACCTCGATCGGCTCGATCACGGTCAGGTCGATTGCGGCGGCCAAGCCCACCGCCTCGTCCAGACGAGCCGCAAACGAGCGCTGGTTGGCGGCGGAGGCCGCGCCGCGCTGGACATAGGGACCCACGACATAGGCCCGCGTCTTGGCGGCGATGTCGCGTTCGATCTCGTCGAGCGGCTTGGAGACGGGCGGCGTCTCGGACGGTCCGCCGCGTCCTGACCTCACCATCAGGACTTGTCCGTGTCCTCCGGTTCGAACAACTGCACCGGGTGGCCGGGCATGATGGTCGAGATCGCGTGCTTGTAGACGAGCTGCGAGTGCCCGTCGCGGCGCAACAGAACGCAGAAATTGTCGAACCAGGTGACCACACCCTGCAGCTTCACGCCGTTGACGAGAAAGATCGTCAGGGGGATTTTCTGCTTGCGGACATGGTTGAGGAAGGTGTCCTGAAGGTTTTGTGCCCGCTCTGCGGCCATGTTAGCACCTGTTGTTGGGATCGCATCGGGTTCTGGCCCGCGATCCAGTTCGTTCCGTTCGCAGGCGCGAAGTCAGCGCCGCCCTGCATCGAAACACCGATGATTCATTAGATCGTCCAGTTTCGTCGTAAAGCAAGGGTCGCAGGGCCTGCATTTCGCGCATCACGCCTGCGTATTGCGCACACGGGCATGCAAGAATCGCTGCATTGCGGTCAGCCGACGCCCAGCGACTTCAGTTTGCGGTGCAGGGCTGAGCGCTCCATGCCGATGAATTCCGCCGTGCGAGAAATATTTCCCGAGAAACGCGCGATCTGCGCGATCAGGTATTCCCGCTCGAAGATTTCGCGGGCGTCGCGCAGCGGCAGGCTCATCAGCCGCTCGCCGCCGGACCCCGACGGCGTCGTCGGCACCATCGCGCCGACCTCGGCAGGCAGCATGTCGATGGTGATGTCGGCGGTCGGATCGCCCTTGGTCAGGATCATCAGCCGCTCGACGTTGTTGCGCAGTTCACGGACGTTGCCGGGCCATTGGTGCGATTGCAGCACGGCCATGGCGTCAGAGCCGATGCGCCTCTGCGGCAGCCCGGTCGCAACCGAGATCTGCTCCATGAAGAAGTCGATCAGCTCGGGCACGTCCTCGCGCCGCTCCGACAAAGCCGGCACGCGGACGGGGACGACGCTGAGCCGATGATAGAGATCCTCGCGGAAATGCCCCTCCCCGATCAGCCTGGCGAGGTCTCGGCTGGTCGAGGAGATGATGCGGACATCGACATGGACGCGCGTGGTGCCGCCGACGCGCTGGAAGTTCTGATCGACCAGCACGCGCAGGATGCGGTTCTGCGTCTCGCGCGGCATGTCGCCGATCTCGTCGATATAGAGCGAGCCGCCATGGGCCTCCTCAAGCGCGCCGACGCGGCGCGAGCGCCCCTCGCCCGCCTCGACGCCGAACAGCTCCTCCTCCATCGTATCGGGCGTGATGGTCGCGGCGTTGATCACGATAAACGGGGCCGAGGCCCGGATCGAGGCCTCGTGCAGCGTGCGCGCGGCCAGCTCCTTGCCGCAGCCTGGCTCGCCGGTGATGAGGACGCGCGCATTGGTCGGCGCGACGCGCTCGATCGTCTGGCGCAACTGGTTGACCACTGTGGAGCGGCCGACGATGCGGCTCGCCTGCACCGAACGGGTCTTCAGTTCGCGGACCTCGCGGCGCAGCCGCGAGGCTTCCAGCGCGCGCTCGGCCACCAGCACAAGCCGATCGGCCTTGAACGGCTTCTCGATGAAGTCGTAGGCGCCGCTCTTGATGGCGGAGACGGCGGTTTCGATGTTGCCGTGCCCGGAGATCATCACGACCGCGAGGTCGGGATGGCTCTCCTTGATCAGTTCGAGCACCTGCAACCCGTCGAGCCGGCTGCCCTGCAGCCAGATGTCGAGAAAGACGAGGTTGGGGCGGCGCGCCGCGATCGCCGCCAGCGCCTCGTCGGCGGAGCCGGCCTTGCGCGTGCGGTAACCTTCGTCCTCGAGCAGGCCGGCGACGAGTTCGCGGATATCGACCTCGTCGTCGACGACCAGAATGTCAGCGCTCATGCGAGTATCCCGTTGTCATGGTCTTGTTGGCTCGGGGCGGCGCGGTCGCGCCCCGCAGGCTTTGCGTCCGTCGGCTCCTCGGTGGGCCCGTCCTCCGGGAACCACAGCCGAATTCGCGCCCCGCGCGTGCCTTGCGCGGCGTCGGGCCGGTCGAGCAACTCAATGCCGCCGCCATGGTCCTCGAGGATCTTGCCGACGATGGCGAGGCCCAGGCCCGTGCCGCCCTCGCGGGTCGTCATATAGGGCTCCAGCAGCTTCTGGCGCTGGTCGGCCGGGAGTCCCTTGCCATTGTCGATCACGTCGATGACGATCCGGCCTTCCGGCGTGCGCTCGAAGGCGACATCGATGCGCCCGGGCCCGCGCTGGTCCATCGGCACCGCCTCGATCGCCTCGGTCGCGTTCTTGATGACGTTCGTCAGCGCCTGCGAGATCAGCCGCCGGTCGAACTGCGCCGGAACGGGCGTGTCCGGCAGGCTGTCGGCGATCGTCAGGTCGGGATTGCCGACCCGCATCAGGAACACGATCTGGCGCACGGTCTCGACGATGTCCTCGCGCGCCAGGGCCGGCTTGGGCATGCGCGCGAAGGATGAGAATTCGTCGACCATGCGGCGGATGTCCTCGACCTGCCGCACGATGGTGTCGGTGCATTGATCGAAGATGTCCTTGCCCTCGACGATGACCTTGCCGAACCGGCGCTTGATGCGCTCGGCCGAGAGCTGGATCGGCGTCAGCGGATTCTTGATCTCATGGGCGATGCGACGGGCGACGTCGGCCCAGGCGGCGGTGCGCTGCGCCGAGACCAGGTCGGTGATGTCGTCGAGCGTCACGACGAGACCGGCGCCGGCCCCCTCGCCTTCCCTGACCGCGCGGACATTGACCATGCGGTCGCGCCCGCCGCGCGTGATCGCGACCTGTCCCGAGACAAGCCGCTGCCGGCCCTGCAAGGCGTCGGCGACGCAAGCCGCGATCTCGGGGGCTGCGCGCGCGATCGGCTCTCCGAGCAGCCGCCCGCTGGTCCCGAGCAGGCTCTCTGCCGAGCGGTTGACGATGGTGATGTGGCCGTCGCCGTCGAGGCCGAGCACGCCCGACGAGACGCCCGACAGCACTGTTTCCGTGAAGCGCCGTCGTCGGTCGATCACGTCGCTGGCGGTGATCAGCCCGTCGCGCTGGCGGCGCAGCTCCGCGGTCATCTTGTTGAAGGTCTCGCCGAGATGGGCGAGATCGCCCTCGGAGCGGCGGATCGGCACCTGAACGTAGAAATTGCCGCTTGAGACCTGGTCGGTGGCGTGGATCATTCGCCTGATCGGCGTCACGAGCCCGTTGGCGAAGCTCAGGCCCAGCCAGATCGCCGACAGCAGCAGGATGACGGCGATGAGCCCGTACATCGAGGCGAAGGCGATCTGAACGCCCTTTCGTCGCGCGTCGATCGCGAGATACTCGACCGCCGCGCTGCGGGCCACGGTCGGGAATTCGACCGCGAGCGGATCGACTTCCCGCGCGATGTGAAGGTAGCCGTTCTCATAGGCCGGCAGGCTGACAAGCGCGCCGAAAACCCTGCCCTCGCGCGGGACGATGCAGATCGGCTCGGGGGCCGCCTTCGCATCGTCGAACGCCGCCTGGTCGGGCTTGGCCGCATCGCGCAGCACGTCGATATTCGCGCGTGCAAGGACGGTATCCGGCGGCCGCATGATCGCCGCAACCGGCGCGCCCAGCGCCGTCGCGCGCGCGGTCAGGAAGCTGTCGAACCATTTGCGATCGACGTCGAAGGCCGGCTTGGCCCGGGTCAGATCGTCGGCAAGGATGCGAATTTCGCGGCCGAGCGCGCTGCACTGGCTGGCCGTATAGGCGTCGGCGACATCGACGGATTTGAAGATCGCGTCGCGCATCCGGTCGGAGAACCACGGCGCGAGCCCGCGTTCGATGGTGACGGTTGCGATGACCGCCACCAGCACTGCAGGCAGCGCCGCGACGATGCTGAACAGGCTGACGATGCGCACATGCAGGCCCGCCGCCGCCGCGCCCGCCCGCCGCGCGCGGATCAGCACGGCGGCCTCGAAGGCGACGATGATCAGCAGCAGCAGGATGAGCAGGCCATTGAGGACGAAAACGCCGACCACGACCTCGTGGACCGGCGCGATCGGCGTGACCCCCGACAGGACAAGGAAGGTGACCAGCGCCGAGATCAGCGCGAAGGCCACGACGACCGCGCCGAGCCAGCCCGAGACGCGCCGGGGCGGATCCTCGCCCCTCGGCGTGATTTTGACGTCGGTGGTGGAAACGGACACGGTGGTTCGACAACTCCGGTGGACCGCCTGCAAACGGCGAGAGCCTGCGCGCGCACTGATGCGCCGCCGCAACGGTGTTGTCAAAATATGACATATGAAAGGCGGCGGCCGCGCGCCGCCGATTTCGTCAACGCGGCGAGCGCACCACCTGCATGTCGAGCTCGCGGATTTTCTTGCGCAACGTGTTCCGGTTGAGGCCGAGAAGCTCGGCGGCCCGGATCTGGTTGCCCCGCGTCGCGGCCAGCGCGGCCGCGATCAGCGGCGGCTCGACCTCGCGCAGGATGCGGTGATAGAGGCCGGGCGGCGGGATATTGTCGCCAAACCCGCCGAAATACTGGTTGAGATGGCGCTCGACCGAGCCCGATAGGGTCTCGGCCCGCTCCTGCGTCGGTCCTCCCGAGAAACTGCTCGCCGACGTGGCCGGCTGCAGTTCGGCATCGATGATCGGGGCGGTGATGGTCTCCTGCGGATAGAGCGCGGCAAGCCGCCGCACGAGGTTCTCCAGTTCGCGGACGTTGCCGGGCCAGCGATAGCGCCGCATCACGTCCATTGCTTCCGAATCGATCTGCTTGCGGGGCAGACCCTCTTTCTCCACCATCGTGAAGAAGTGGCGCACCAGATCGGGAATGTCCTCGACGCGCTCGCGCAGCGGCGGCAGCCGGATCGGCACGACGTTCAGCCGGAAGAACAGATCCTCGCGGAACAGCCCCTGCGCGATCGAGATGCGCAGGTCCTTGTTGGTCGCCGCCACGATGCGGACATTGGTCTTGATCGGCGTGCGCCCGCCGACCGTGGTGTATTCGCCCTGCTGCAGCACGCGCAGCAGCCGGGTCTGCGCCTCCATCGGCATGTCGCCGATCTCGTCGAGGAAGAGCGTGCCGCCCTCGGCCTGCTCGAAGCGGCCCGAGGACCGCGTCAGCGCGCCGGTGAAGGCGCCCTTCTCATGTCCGAAGAGTTCGGATTCGATCAGGTCCTTCGGGATCGCGGCCATGTTGATCGCCACGAACGGCCCGTTCTTGCGCTTGCCGTAATCGTGCAGCGCGCGCGCCACCAGCTCCTTGCCGGTGCCGGACTCGCCGTTGATCATCACGGTCAGGTCGATCGGCATCAGCCGGGCGAGCGCACGATAGACGTCCTGCATCGCCGGCGAACGGCCGATCAGCGGGATGTCGTCGGGCTCGGCGGCATGCCCGCGCGCCGCTTCGCCACGCGGCCGCGACAGGGCGCGGCCGACGATCGCGACCAGTTCCTTCAGGTCGAAGGGCTTGGGCAGATATTCATAGGCCCCGCGCTCGGACGCCTTGATCGCGGTCATGAACGTATTCTGCGCGCTCATCACGATGATCGGCAGCTCCGGCCGCACGCGTTTGATGCGCGGCAGCAGGTCGAAGGCGTTGCCGTCCGGCATCACCACATCGGTGATGATCAGGTCGCCAAGCCCCTGCGCGGCCCAGGTCCAGAGCGTCGCCGCCTGGCCGGTGGTCCGCACTTCATATCCGGCCCTGGCGAGGGCCTGATTGAGCACGGTGCGGATCGCGGCGTCGTCGTCCGCGACGAGAATGTTACCGGTCGGCATTCAATCTGGTCCTGTAGTCCTCAAGCCGTCTGCCGGATGCGGGGCTGATGCAGCGGCAACAGAATTCGGAAAATCGTCCGGCGGGGAACGGAGTCGCATTCGACGATCCCGCCATGATCGCCGATCACCTTGGCGACGAGTGCAAGTCCAAGGCCACTGCCCTGCGCCTTGGTGGTGACGAAGGGATCGAACAGGTGCGGCAGCAGATCGCTCGGCACGCCGGGCCCGTTGTCGCGGATGCCGATTTCGAGCGGCAGCGCGATGCGGCCGGGCGAGCCTGCAAGCTGCATGCGGATGCCCGGACGATAGGCCGTCGTGAGATTGATCTCACCGTCGATCGCTTGCGTGCCAATGGCTTCGGCCGCATTCTTCACCAGGTTCAGCAGGACCTGAACAAGCTGGTCGCGGTTGCCGGCGACCGGCGGAAGCGACGGATCGTAGATTTCGTTGAAGCGGATGTGCCGGGCGAAACCCGACTGCGCCAACCGCTTCACATGGTCGAGCACGTCATGGACATTGACCGCGTCGCGCTCGCTCGGCCGTTCGTCGCCGAAGAGTTCGACGCGCTCGACGAGCTTCACGATCCGGTCGGTCTCGTCGCAGATGAGCTGGGTCAGAATGCGCTCGCTGTCGGGCACCGAGGCCTCGAGCAATTGCGCCGCGCCGCGAATGCCCGAGAGCGGGTTCTTGATCTCGTGAGCGAGCATAGCCCCGAGCGCCGTGATCGAGCGCGCTGCCCCACGGTGGGTCAGTTGCCTGTCCATTTTTTCAGCAATTGTTCGTTCTTGCAGCATGACGACAACGGCGTCGCCCTGGCTGGACAGGGGAGAGGCAAAGACATCGACGACGCGATCCATGCCGAGGCGCGGCGAACCGAGGTCGAGCCGGTACTCGCTGACGCTCGCGCCGCGCCGGCGCACCTCCTCGATCAGCGCCAGCACCGGCGAGCCGAAGGCGATCAGGTCGTCGATCCGCTGACGCTTCAGCACGACGGCGCTCGACTGGAAGAAGTCCTCGGCCGCCGTATTGGCGTAAAGCACGCCATGCATCTCGCCGATGACCAGGACGGGCATCGGCAGCACGTTGAGGGCCTGGATTTCGAGCGAATCGAGCAGGAAGTCCTCCCCGCCTTTGCCGCCAGCGTCGATGAACGCCATCGCCATACGCAACATTCCTTGTTTCAGGCCGCGACGCGGCCGCACTCACGCGCAAAAAGCCCATCCAGCGCGGCAAGCACCGCAGCCGGCTGGTCGGATGTCAGAAGGGTCAGCCGCAACGCGGCATTTGGCACGCAGCCGCTGGCGAGCGCCTCGTCGGCATAGGCCGCGAGATGCTTGCGGGCATGGCGCACGCCATGGGCGACGCCCATCAGGCTGAGCAGGCCTTCGTAATGTTCGCGCGCGACGGCATGCTTCTGTGCGACGGAGAGGCGCGGCGGAGTGCGGCCTTCGAGCCCCGCGCCGATTTCGCCCGCGAGCCAGGGCCGGCCAAGGGCCGCGCGGCCGACCATGACGAAATCAGCGCCCGATTGCGCGAGGCAGGCCTTGGCATCGTCCAGATCGTGAATGTCGCCATTGGCGACGAGCGGAAAGGCGCCTTGCGCCCGCACGGCTGAGATGGCGCGCCAATCGGCCTTGCCTTTGTAGAATTGCTGGCGCGTGCGGCCATGCACCGTGATCATCGCTGCGCCGGACGCCACCGCGCGCCGGGCTAGCTCCGGCGCATTGCGCGAGACGTCGTCCCAGCCCAGCCGCATCTTGACCGTCACCGGCACGGATACCGCTCTCACGGCCGCCTCGACCAGCGCCAGCGCATGGTCGAGATCGCGCATCAGCGCCGAACCGGCCCAGCCGCCCGTGACCTTCTTGGCCGGGCAGCCCATATTGATATCGACGATCGCGGCGCCGTTCGCTTCGGCGAGCCTGGCCGCCTCGCCGAGCCAATGCGGATCGCAGCCGGCAAGTTGGACCACATGTGGATAGATGCCGGCGCCTTCGGCGCGAATGCGATATTCCTCGTTGCCGCGCACGAACTCGTCGGACGCCACCATCTCCGAGACGACGAGACCCGCGCCATACCGGGCGGCGATGCGGCGCATGACGATGTCGGTGACGCCGGACATCGGCGCGAGAAGAGCCCGTGACGCGATGGAGTGACCGCCGATCGAAGGCGTGTCCACTCCCGCGCAATCACTGCTCGTCAAAGTTGCGCCTGAATTAGAGGCAATTTCCATTGTGCATATTTATTGGACATTGCTGCGGTAGCGCAAGGACTTTGCGTCGATATTGCAGTGCGTCATTGCCGCACCCATGCCGCACCCGCACAGCTCTGCCCATGGCGCTTGGACTTTGCGCTTCCTGCGATTATCACCGAAATCCTTGCGGGACCATGGATGCGGCGAAACGTGACAACCGAAAAGCCTGCCACAATCGCGGTCCTGCTCGTCGCGGCCGGTCGCGGCCTGCGCGCCGGAGGCGACGTCCCCAAGCAATACAGGCTGCTGCAGGGCAGGCCGGTTCTTGCCCATGCGCTGACGCCTTTTGCGGCTGATCCGCGGATTGCCCGCATCGTCGTGGCGATCGCCGCGGGCGACGAGGCACGCTATGCCCAAAGCGTGGCCGGCGAGGATACGAACAGGGTGCTCGGCCCGGTGCAGGGCGGCGAGACCCGCCAGGACTCGGTCAGGCTCGGTCTGCGCAGGCTGGCCGAGGACGGCTTTGCCGGCCCCGTCCTCGTGCATGATGCGGCCCGCCCTTTCGTCTCCGCCGCGCTGATCGACCGCGCCATCGCCGCCATGCGCAGCGAGATCGCCGCCATTCCGGCCCTGCCCGTCACCGACACGATCAAGCGCCTCGACGACGCGGGCCGGATCGCGGAGACGCCGCCGCGCGACCGGCTCGTCAGCGTGCAGACGCCGCAGGCTTTCGATCTCCGAGCCCTTCTTGCCGCCCATGAACGCGCACATGAGCAGGGCCTCGCCGGCTTCACCGACGACGCCGCGCTGATGGAATGGGCCGGGCACCCGGTCGCGACCTTCGCCGGAGAGACGGCCAATCTGAAACTGACCCATCCCGAGGACATGTCGGGCCTCGACGCCAGGGCGCTGACCGTCCGCATCGGCACCGGCTACGACGTCCACGCCTTCGGCCCGGGCGACCATGTCTGGCTCGGCGGCGTGCGTATCGCCCATGAGCGCGGCGTGCTCGCCCATTCCGATGGCGACGTGGCGCTGCACGCTTTGACCGACGCGCTGTTGGGGGCTCTGGCCGAAGGCGATATCGGCACGCATTTCCCGCCGAGCGACCCGCAATGGCGCGGCGCGGCCTCGTCACGCTTCCTCGCCTTCGCCGCCGATCGCGTGGCGCAGCGCGGCGGCCGCATCGACCATCTCGACATCACCGTGGTCTGCGAGGCGCCGCGCATCGGCCCCCATCGCGAGGCGATCCGCGCCGAGATCGCGCGCATCGCCAGCATCGCCGTCTCGCGCGTCGCCATCAAGGCGACGACCTCCGAGCGCATGGGTTTTACGGGCCGCGGCGAGGGGCTGGCGGCGCTGGCGACCGCAACGGTCCGCTTGCCCGACGAGGACTGAGCGCATGTTCGACAAGGAAATCACCGCGCGCGCCATTGCCGTGCTGGAGGCCTGCCGAGCGCGCGGCCTGATGGTCGCGACGGTCGAATCCTGCACGGGCGGCCTCGTTTCGGCGGCGCTGACCGCGATCCCCGGCTCGTCGGACGTTGTCGCTGGCGGGCTCGTGACCTATTCCAACGCCGCCAAATCGGCGCTTGCCGGCGTTCCTCCCACGCTGATCGCCGAGCATGGCGCGGTCAGCGAACCGGTCGCGCGCGCCATGGCCGAGGGTGGCAGGACGCGACTGGCCGCGAGCCTCGCCGTCTCGCTCACCGGGGTCGCCGGACCCGGCGGCGGCAGTGCGGCAAAGCCGGTCGGGCTGGTCCATTTTGCCTGTGCCTCGCCGGCTGGAACGGTCCACCGCGAAGAGCGCTTCGGTTCGCTCTCGCGCGACGAGATCAGGCGGCGTTCGGTGCTGGTGGCGCTTGAGATGCTGAGCGAGGCTGCTCAGGTGGACTGAGCGTATTCAGGCCCCGGCCGCCGGCAGCGACGCCGCGCCACGGCCATAGACCAGATCGGCCCGGCGCTCGAAGGCTTCGGAGAATTTGCGAAACGCCTTGTCGAACATCGCGCCCATCAGCAGGCCGAGCATGCGGCTGGCGAACTCGTAGGAAATGAAGAAGCCGATCTCGCAGCCCGTCTCATGCGGCCTGAAGCTCCAGCGGTTCTCCAGATGCCGGAACGGCCCATCGACATATTCGACGAGGATTTTCAGATTGGCCGGGTCCAGCGTGACCCGGCTGGTGAAGGTCTCGCGGATCGCCTTGTAGCCGACGCTCATATCGGCCATCAGCACCTCGCCGCCGCCTTCGCGCGGGGTGCGACGGCGCACGTTGAGCCCCTCGCAGAGCGGCAGGAACTGCGGATACTGCTCGATATCGGCGACGAGGGCGAACATCTGCTCGGGTGAGTGCCGCACGCGACGCGCGGAGTTGAACATCGGCATCGGGAGCGTGGCCTCAGCGCAGTTTCGCGGCCCGCGCGGCGCGCAGCTTGGCGAAATCCTCGCCGGCATGATGCGAGGAGCGCGTCAGCGGCGTCGAGGACACCATCAGGAAGCCCTTCACATAGGCGATCGTCTCGAACCCCTTGAACTCGTCGGGCGTGACGAAGTGGATCACCGCATGGTGCTTGCGCGAGGGCGCCAGATACTGGCCGATGGTGATGAAATCGACATCGGCCGAGCGCAAATCGTCCATCAGCTGCAGGATCTCGTTCCGCTCTTCGCCCAGGCCGACCATGATGCCGGATTTGGTGAAGATCGCCGGATCGAGTTCCTTGACCCGCTGGAGCAGCCGCAGCGAATGGAAATAGCGCGCGCCCGGCCGCACCGTGAGATACTTGCCCGGCACCGTCTCCAGATTGTGGTTGAACACGTCGGGCCTGGCCGCGACGACGACCTCCAGCGCGCCGGGCTTGCGCAAAAAGTCCGGCGTCAGGATTTCGATGGTCGTGCCCGGCGAGGCCGCGCGGATCGCGTGGATCACCTGCGCGAAATGCTCCGCGCCGCCATCCTTGAGATCGTCGCGATCGACCGAGGTGATCACGACATGCTCGAGGCCGAGCTTGGCGACGGCGTCCGCGACCTTGCGCGGCTCGTCATGGTCCAGCGCCTCGGGCACGCCCGTCTTGACGTTGCAGAAGGCGCAGGCCCGCGTGCAGGTGTCGCCCATGATCATGAAGGTGGCGTGCTTCTTCTCCCAGCACTCGCCGATATTGGGGCAGCCAGCCTCCTCGCAGACCGTGACCAGCTTGTTGGCCTTCACGATAGCCTTGGTTTCCGCCCATTTCGGCGAGCCGGGCGCCTTGACCCTGATCCAGTCAGGCTTGCGCAGGATCGGGTTCTCGGGCCGCTTCTGCTTCTCCGGATGGCGCAGCTCCGCGACATCGGCTTTCGGATTGCCGATATTCGGGCGCGGATCGCGGTTCAGAAGGTCGAGAACGAGAGCCATGTCACAGGTCCATCGCAGCGGCCGCGCGGGCCGCCACCCATACGTCTAGCTAATCGCCAAGACGGCGCAGGGCAACCGCGTCAATTGCGCCCCCGCGCCGCGTTCCAGATCACGATGACGACGACCGCGCCGGCCACAGCCGCAGCCAAGGTGCGCCAGAAACCGAAAATCTGGACGTCCATCAGCTCTGCTACCCGCGTGCCGACGAACGAGCCCGCCACGCCGACCAGCATGTTGGTGAACAGGCCATGGTCGGACGAGGTCAGGCGCTCGGCGATCCAGCCTGCCAGCATGCCGATCAGGATGGTGGCGACGAAGCCGTAGCCCGGCTGGGCCATGGTGGCGGCGAAACTCTGCATCGAAAATCCCCCAGCAAGGCGCGTTGATGCGCCGCAGCAAACAGAACAGTTAGACCACACGCGATCTCGTCATGCGATGAAACGCGCCAGCAGCACCACCAGGATCGCCCCCAGAACCGCCATCGCGGCATCGTCGAGGAAAGCATGCCCGGTGCGCACGCGCCAGCCGGTCAGCCGCACCAGCCCCTGCCCCACCAGCATGCCGAGCACACCGACGACAGCATGGCGGACGAGCCCGCCACCGCCGACGATCAGGCTGGCGGCGAAGCCCGTGACAGTGCCGAGCGCGATTGTCGGGACGAGCCTGCGCCAGTCGAGCGTCAGCCCGCCGCCGGGTGGCAGGATTTCGACCTGGTCCTCGGGAATGACGCGGTCGGGCTGGCGGGGTTTGCGGGTGCGGCTGGTCATGGCGGCGATATGTGGTTTCGACCGCAAAAAAGCGAGCGTCGGTTGCGGTCGCCTTCAAATTCGCTCCGGCGAGTCGGCTGGCGTGGCTTTCGAGAACCGGAGCGCAGCGGACATTTGTCCGTGAGCACCGGAAGCGGAGAAAGCCGCGTCAGACGGCCACCGGAGTAGAATTTCAAGGCTGGCTCAGGCGTTCAGCACCTTCCCATAGGCGTCCAGCACGCTCTCCTTCATCGTCTCCGAGATCGTCGGATGCGGGAAGATCGTGTGCATCAGCTCTTCCTCGGTGGTCTCGAGGTTCATAGCCACGACGAAACCCTGGATCAGCTCGGTCACCTCCGCGCCGACCAGATGCGCGCCGAGCAGCTTGCCGGTCTTCGCGTCGAAGATCGTCTTGACCATGCCGTTGTCTTCGCCCAGCGCCACGGCCTTGCCATTGGCGACGAAGGGGAAGCGGCCGACCTTGAGTTCATGGCCGGTCGCCTTGGCCTTGGCCTCGGTCAGGCCGACGCTGGCAATCTGCGGGTGGCAATAGGTGCAGCCGGGGATCATCAGTCTGTCCATCGGGTGCGGATGCAGCCCCTTGATCGCCTCGACGCAGATCACCGCCTCATGCTCGGCCTTGTGGGCCAGCATCGGCGGGCCGGCGACGTCGCCGATGGCATAGACGCCCTTGACGTTGGTCTTGCAAAAATCGTCGATCACGATGCAGCCGCGATCGGTTTTGACGCCGAGCGCCTCCAGCCCGAGATTCTCGATATTGCCGACGACGCCGACGGCCGAGATCATGCGATCGGCCTGAATCGTCTGCTTGCCGCCCTTCTCGTCCTCGATATGGGCGGTGACCGAATCCGCGCCCTTCTCGACCTTGGTCACTTTCGCCCCGGTCAGGATCTTCATGCCCTGCTTCTCGAACGCCTTGCGCGCGAACGCGCCGATCTCGGCATCCTCCACGGGGACGACCTGCGGCATCACCTCGACGACCGTGACTTCGACGCCCATGGTCTTGTAGAACGAGGCGAATTCGATGCCGATCGCGCCCGAGCCCATCACCAGCAGCGATTTCGGCATCTTTGCCGGCACCATCGCCTCGAAATAGGTCCAGATCAGCTTGCCGTCCGGCTCGATCCCCGGCAGCGCGCGGGGACGCGCGCCCGTGGCGACGATGATGTGGTCGGCGGTGTAGGTCCCCTCGCCTTTCGCGCCCTTGGGCGGCGGCACCTGCGGCTGCATGGCCGGCTTCTTGGTCGGCGCGACGGCGACCGTGTTGGCCTTGGTCAGCTTGGCCTCGCCCCAGATCACGTCGACCTTGTTCTTCTTCATCAGGAACTGGACGCCGTTGTTCATCCGCGCCGCGATGCCGCGCGAGCGCTTCACCACCGCATCGAGATCGGCCTTGAACGTGCCTTCGAGCACGAGGCCGTAATCCTTGGCGTGCTGGCCATAGTGCAGGATCTCGGCCGAGCGCAGCAGCGCCTTGGTCGGGATGCAGCCCCAGTTCGAGCAGATGCCGGCCAGATGCTCGCGCTCGACGATCGCGGTTTTGAAGCCGAGCTGCGCCGCCCGGATCGCCGCGACATAGCCGCCGGGGCCGGAGCCGATGATGATGATGTCGTAGTCAGCCATTTTCGTTCTCCGTAGAGCCTCCGAAAGGCCACTCCGCAGCAGGGAAGGCCCTTTCCGTCACATCAAATAAAGCGGTCAGGCAAATAGTTGTAACATCAGCCAATTCGCTAAAACGAATTGGGTTACGGAGCATTGGGCCGCTGACTAAAATGAACGTTTCACTGTCACCGTTGGGCTCTAACCCTCGCATCGTGCCGATCGGATCGACATGGACCACTGAATGAAGACGGGCGAGTGTGAGCCGCCTGAAATCTTCACTTGTCAATTCGCTTTCGAGCACCCCATCAAAATTGAGCGACGGAATGCAGTCCAGCAGACGACGCAAACTTGGCCTCAAAGAGTCGTCTCTGCGCCATCCACGCTCCCAAACCGCTAAGGCTTCATCACCACCGCTCAAAATAAAATTTGCGGCACCTATACGTTCAAGCAGCGGCCTATGCAGTATCTCGGTAGAAAAAAGGTGCCCCCCAAAAATCAAAGGCTCGATAGACAAAGCGATTGAATTGGCGCTATTAATGCGCCCATCGCCCGCTCTACCGGGGTGAGCACCCTTGCGTTCGCAAACGTTGTAGCTATTGAACTGCAGCGCTCTGCAACACGGAAGAGGTGCTTTAGCCTCTCGCCAGATTCAGCCTCCGATCTCTCGTTGGTACTGCTAACGGCGCTCACACCAGCATCGCCATCGGCTTCTCGATATAGCCCTTGAACGCCGCCAGAAGCTCCGCGCCCAGCGCGCCGTCGACCGCGCGGTGGTCGGTCGAGAGCGTCACCGACATCACGGTCGCGACCGCGAGCTGGCCGCCCTTGACGACGGCGCGCTGTTCGCCCGCGCCCACCGCCAGAATCGTCGCATGCGGCGGGTTCACGATCGCGGCGAAATCCTTGACGCCGAACATGCCGAGATTGCTGACCGCCGTGGTGCCGCCCTGATACTCCTCGGGCTTGAGCTTGCGGGCCTTGGCGCGCCCGGCCATGTCCTTCATCTCGTTGGAAATCTGCGAGAGCGTCTTGTGGCAGGCGTCGCGGATGATCGGCGTGATCAGGCCGCCGGGGATCGAGACCGCGACGCCGACATCGGCATGCTTGTGCTTGAGCATGGCGCTGTCGGTCCAGCTCACATTGGCGTCCGGCACCGCGCGCAGCGCCAGCGCGAGCGCCTTGATCACCATGTCGTTGACCGAGAGCTTGTAGGCCGGCTTGCCGTCCTTCTCAGGCGCGGCCGCGTTGAGCTCGCCGCGCAGCTTCAGCAGTGCGTCGAGTTCGCAGTCGACCGTGACGTAGAAATGCGGCACGGTCTGCTTGGCTTCCAGCAGACGCCGCGCGATCGTCTTGCGCATGCCATCATGCGGGACTTCCTCATAGGAGCCGGCGGCGAAGAGCTTCTTGACCTGCTCGTCGGAGGGACCGGCTGCAAGCGGCGCTGTGGCGGATTTCGGCGCGGACGCTGCAGCGGGCGCAGCCGCAGGGGCCGCCTTCGCGCTACCGCCGGCCTTGGCCGCCTCGATATCCTTCTCGACGATGCGGCCATGCGGGCCGGAGCCCTGAACCTTGCCGAGGTCGAGCCCGGCTTCTTTCGCGAGCCGCCGCGCCAGCGGCGAAGCGAAGGGGCGGTTGGCGTCGTGCGAAACAGCCGGCGCAGCCGCTGTCGGCGCCTCCGCCGGCTTGGCGGCCGTCTCGGCTTTCGGCGCACCGGCCGGCTTGGCTTCGGCCGTCGGAGCCTCGGCCTTCACAGGCGCGCTGGCAGCCTTCACATCCTCGCCTTCGGCCGCGATCACGCCGATGATCTCGTTGACCGCGACATCGGCCGTGCCGTCCGGCACCAGGATCTTGGCCAGAATGCCCTCGTCGACGGCCTCTACCTCCATCGTCGCCTTGTCGGTCTCGATCTCGGCGATGATATCGCCGGACTTGATCGCGTCGCCTTCCTTCTTCAGCCATTTGGCGAGATTGCCCTTCTCCATGGTGGGAGAGAGCGCGGGCATCAGGATGTTCACGGGCATGGCGGGAGGCTCGCTTTTTCAAGGGCGATGAGCAGCACGCGGCGGGCGATGCCCATTCCGAAGCTGAGAGAAACGAAGAAGAAGGCGAGATAGTCGAGATGCTCGAGCGCAGTGCCGGCAAGTGTCCCGCCAAGCATCAGTTCAGGGGCGAAAGCCTGCAACGTCTCGGGAACAAGCGACAGCACGCCTGCCGCGGCAAACAAATAGGACAGCATGTCGATCGCGTGGAGGCGCAACCGCGCCCGGATCGCGGCATGCGGCGGGACCGGCCTCGGCTCCAGCTGCTTACCAGGCTTAAAATAGATCGCCGAGCCGATTCCGCCCATGGCCGCGAGGCCCACCGAAGCAGCCATGGCTTCGACGGTCAGCGCCATCAACATCAGCTCCGGTAGCAGACGGCCTTCGCCGCCGCGATGACCTCGCCGACATTCGGCAGCGCCAGCTTTTCGAGATTCGCTGCATAGGGCATCGGCACGTCCTTGCCGGTGACGCGGATGACCGGCGCGTCGAGATAGTCGAACGCCGCCTCCATGATCTTCATGCCAATCTCGGCGGTGACGCCCGACTGCGGAAAGCCTTCCTCGACGGCGACGCAACGATGCGTCTTCTGGATCGAGGCGATCAACGTCCCGATGTCCATCGGGCGGATCGTGCGCAGGTCGATGACCTCGGCCTCGATGCCCTCCTTGGCCAGCGCCTCGGCTGCGGCCAGCGCATAGGTCATGCCGATGCTGAAGGAGACGATGGTGACGTCGGCGCCCGGTCGCACGACCTTGGCCTTGCCGATGGGAACGAGGAAATCATCGCCCTTGGGCACCTCGAACTGGCGGCCGTAAAGGATCTCGTTCTCGAGGAAGATGATCGGGTTGGGATCGCGGATCGCGCTCTTGAGCAGGCCTTTCGCGTCAGACGCGCTGTAGGGCATCACCACCTTCAGGCCGGGCACGTTGGAATACCACGCCGCATAATCGTGGCTGTGCTGCGCGCCGACGCGGGCGGCCGCGCCATTGGGGCCACGGAACACGATCGGACAGCCCATCTGGCCGCCCGACATGTAGAGCGTCTTGGCGGCCGAGTTGATGATGTGGTCGATCGCCTGCATGGCGAAGTTGAAGGTCATGAACTCGACGATGGGCTTCAGCCCCGTCAGCGCCGCACCGACGCCGATGCCGGCAAAGCCGTGCTCGGTGATCGGCGTGTCGATGACGCGCTTGGGGCCGAACTCCTGCAGCAGCCCCTGCGTGACCTTGTAGGCGCCCTGATATTCCGCGACCTCCTCGCCCATCACGAAGACGTCGCCGTCGCGGCGCATCTCCTCGGCCATGGCGTCGCGCAGCGCCTCGCGGACCGTCATGCTGACGATTTCGGCGCCGGCCGGGAATTCCGAAGAGGCGTCGTGGGATTTCGCCTGGGCCGGGACGGTGACCGGCGCGGCGGCGGCTGCCGCAGGTGCTTCGGTCTTCGGCTCGGCGGGCTTTTCGGCCGGCCTGGCTGCCGGCTTGCTGGCCGCGCTGACATCCTCGCCCTCGGCCGTGATCACGCCGATCGGAGTGTTGACCGCGACGTTGTCCGTGCCGTCGGCGATCAGGATCTTGGCCAGGATGCCCTCGTCGACGGCCTCGACCTCCATGGTCGCCTTGTCGGTCTCGATCTCGGCGATGATGTCGCCGGCCTTGATGCTGTCGCCCTCGGCTTTCAGCCATTTGGCGAGCTTGCCCTGCTCCATGGTCGGCGAAAGGGCAGGCATGAGAATGTCGATCGGCATGAACGCACCCGGATTTTGGATAGACGCGGGAAGTGGGAGAGGCTGGCCGCCTCGCGGAGCAGGACCGGACGCGCTCAGGCGCGCGCGGCTTCCAGCGTGATATCGGTGAAGAGCTCCGACGGATCGGGCTCGGGGTCATGCGTCGCGAACTCGGCCGCGTCGTTGACGATCTCGCGCACCTTGGCGTCGATCGCCTTGAGCTCGTCCTCGCCGACCTTGAAGTCACGGGTCAGACGCCCCCTCACCTGCTCGATCGGATCGTGCTCCTCGCGCATGCGCTGGACCTCGTCCTTGGAGCGGTACTTCGCCGGGTCCGACATCGAGTGGCCGCGATAGCGGTAGGTCTGCATTTCGAGGATGTAGGGGCCCTTGCCCGAACGGGCATGCTCGATCGCGCGGTCGGCGGCCTCGCGCACGGCGCGCACATCCATGCCGTCGACCTGCTCGCCGGGAATGCCGAAGGAGATGCCGCGCCGGGAGAAATCGGTCTGCGCCGAGGCGCGGTTCACCGAGGTGCCCATGGCGTAGCGGTTGTTCTCGATCACGAACACGACCGGCAGCTTCCAGAGCTGGGCCATGTTGAAGCTCTCATAGACCTGGCCCTGATTGGCCGCGCCGTCGCCGAAATAGGCCATCGAGACCCGGCCGTCCTCGCGATACCAGTTGGCGAAGCCCAGGCCCGCCCCAAGCGAAACCTGCGCGCCGACGATGCCATGGCCGCCATAGAAATTCTTCTCGCGGGAGAACATGTGCATCGAGCCGCCCTTGCCGCGCGAATAGCCGCCGCGGCGCCCGGTCAGTTCCGCCATCACGCCGCGCGATTCCATGCCGCAGGCGAGCATGTGGCCGTGGTCGCGATAGCCGGTGATGACCTGATCGCCCTCTTTCGACGCCATCTGCATGCCGATGACGACTGCTTCCTGGCCGATATAGAGGTGGCAGAAGCCGCCGATCAGGCCCATGCCGTACATCTGGCCGGCCTTTTCCTCGAAGCGGCGGATCAGCAGCATCTCGCGATAGGCGTGAAGCTCCTCCTCCTTGCTGAAGACCGGCATGTTGCTCAGCGTCTTGCCGGCGGTCTTCGTCGCCGACTTGGCGGCGGACTTCGCCGTCGACTTGGCCGCCGGGGCCTTGGCTGGGGCGGGGGCTTTTGTCTTGCGCGCGGCAACGGCCATCGGCGGTCCTCCAGAGAACATCGCCTTTGGTTGTAGAGGATCGCAAAACCCTTGGCGAGTAAGCCATCTCGCAATGCAGCATCGCGTAAGATACTGATAAATCTAAGGTTCTTGTAATTAACTCGATTCGAGTTAATCGACGCGGATGGGACGATTTGCCGGCATGAAGCGGACGGCTCAGCGTCCCATCAGGATGACGTCGTTCTTGTGGATGCGCCCGAGCGTGCTGCGGGCCTGCTCCTCGAGCAGATCGCGATCGACGGATTCGTCGCGCACCAGCGTCAGCCTTTGCTCCCAGAGCTTGCGCTCGGCAGTCAGTCCGGCGAGCTCGGCCTCCTGGATCGCCAGCGCATCCTTGAGTTCGTCGCGCGCCTCCAGCCCGCGCGCGCCGTGCTGGGCATGGAACAGGAAATACGACACCGCCGCGCCCGAGACGAGGTAGAGCGCCAGCGTGATGACGATCGAGCGGATGCCGCGACGGATGACCATGCCGACATGGTGGCGCGGCTTGGTTTCCACGGCGTTAACGAATGGCCCGGCGGCGGCGCGATTTCGGGGTTCGCTGACGCTGTGCGCTGCGGCGCTGGGCCGCAAGCGCTGCGAAGCGGTTGACCGCGCCCGCCCACCTGCCTATGTGAGCGCCCCAGTGAGGGCGGGTAGCTCAGTGGTAGAGCACGTGACTTTTAATCATGTGGTCGTGGGTTCGATACCCACCCCGCTCACCACGCCGCCGGCCAGATAGCGACGAACCGCGTCAGCCCAGCCGCCGCACGACTGCGCCGCCGGGAGCCATGCGCCCTCGAACAGCGCCTCGTGGCATGCCGTAAACCCCGCCTCCATCGCCAAAGCCCTTGGCCGGCCGCTCCGTCGTGAAAGGGCTCGAGCTGCCAGCAGCGATACCGGTTCCATTCGTCCGCGCTCTGTGCGTCGGAGCAGCGCGACCATTGCGAGCGTTGCCAGAAGGCATTGGCGGGCGCCGGCGCTGCAAGGGCCACGAGCAGACCAAGCGTCGCGGCGGCATATCTCGGCATGCGACAGTGTTTCACATCGGCTCCCTGGTCCGCTCCACCCCAGGATCGAAGAACGACCAGAAATCTAACGATTCCTTAAATTATCGCTCCATCCGACGTCACAGGTGACGCCGACATGTGATTCGCAGGCTCCAACGTCGCCATTCGCGTTTTCTGGCTGAACCAAATGCCGGGCCCGGCGTTGTCCCAGCATACCGCATCATGCGGATGTCATCAGGAGGACACCATGCTCAAGCGCAATCTCGCGATCTCCACGATCGGCTTTTCCATGCTGGCCGCGACCGCCATCGCCCAGACCAGCGCCCCCACCCCGAGCGCCCCCTCGGCGACGACTGCTCCCTCGACCGCAGCCCCGGTAGCGGCGAAAGACAGCTCGCAGAACCTCGCCATGCCCGGCAAGTGGCGCGCCTCGAAACTGATGGGCGTCGATATCTACGGCCCTGACCAGAAGAAGATCGGCGACGTGACCGAAGTCGTCTTCGACAAGACCGGCATGATCGAGATGGTCACGGTCGGCGTCGGCGGCTTCCTCGGCATTGGCGCGAAGGATGTCGCGATCCCGTTCGGCCAGATCACCTGGAGCGATCAGCCGATGGCCGCCGCCGCCCCGGGGCCTGCTCCCGCCGGTGGCACGGCTTCGACGTCGACGTCGACGACGGCCGCTCCGGCCGCGATGGCGCCGAAGGCCCCCAACATGTATCCCGACCACGGCATGGTCACCATGACCAAGGAGCAGCTCACCTCGGCTCCGGCCGTGAGCTTCACCGGCAGCTAAGCCAAGATAGCCGATCGAATCCGGCTCTTCTGGCCCGCCCTCTTCGGAGGGCGGGTCTTTTTGCGGCAGACGATCAGACAGCGGCCGACATCGCGGCCATGACGGCCGGAATCGCCTCGGGCAGATCGTCGGCGATCAGCCCGATGCCGAGCGCCTCCCCAGCCAACCCATGCAGATGCACGGCCGCGCAGGCTGCTTCGAATGCCGGCATGCCCTGGGCCAGCAGCCCGGCGATCAGGCCGGCCAGCACGTCGCCGGAACCAGCCGTCGCCAAAGCGGCCGAACCGGTCGTGTTGATCGCGGCGATGCCATCTGGACCCGCGATGACGGTGTCGGGCCCCTTCAGCACAATGACGCAGCCGGAGAGCCGCGCCGCCTGCCGGGCGCGGTCGAGCTTCGATGCGGAGCCGGAGCCCAACGCCTCACCGAACAGGCGCTGGAACTCGCCCTCATGCGGCGTCAGCACGCACGGCGCGCCTCTGCGTTCGGCCATGCGCGCCAGTTGCCCGACCCGTCCCGACAAGCGCGTCAGCGCGTCGGCGTCGAGAACAGCCGGAACGGGCGACCGAAGCACAGCCATCGTTGCCGCGCGGCCGGCTGCATCGAGGCCAAGCGCCGGCCCGACGACGATCGCCGCCGGACGACGATCGACAAGCAGCGCCGCGAGATCCGCATCATCGGCATAGCTTCGCTGCATCACGGCGTTAGGCCCCTGTGCGGCGTGGGCCGCCAGCGCATCGGGCCGGCAAGCGATGGTGACGAGCCCTGCGCCGATCCTGAGCGCGGCGCGCGCGGAGAGCCGGGGCGCGCCGACCCCGTCGAGGCCGCCGGCGACGACGAGAACCGCACCGCGTCGATATTTGTGGGTCTCGGCGGCATGCGAAGGAAATCTGGTCCGCCAGAGCGCTGCATCGTTGCGAAAGGCTCTCGGCGTGACGCTGCCCGGACCGAAGGCGATCTCGGGCGAAATCCCGATATCGGCGAGCGTGACGACGCCGCACAGCGCGCGTCCGGGGTAAAGCAGATGGCCCGGCTTCAGCCGGAAGAAGGTCACAGTCTCGGCGGCCTTGATCACAGGTCCAGCGGCCTGCCCGCTGTCGCCCGAAAGCCCGCTGGGGACATCGACCGCCACGACCGGCTTTCCGGCGGCGTTGATGCGGGCGACCAGCAGCGCGGCATCACCGGAGATCGGCCGGTTCAGCCCGGCTCCATACAAGGCATCGACGACCAAGGCGTGCTCGCGGGGCTCCACCGCTCCGAGCGCTTCGACCGGACCAGGCCAGCGCGCGGCGGCGGCGACCGCGTCTCCACGAAGTGCATCGCGATCGCCGTCCAGCGCCAGCGTCACACGCAGACCCCGCTCGCGCAGCAGCCTTGCCGCGACAAAGCCGTCGCCGCCATTATGTCCAGGGCCGCAGATCACCAGCACGGGCTCGCCTAGCCGCAACCGCCGGCTCACCGCGTCGGCGACGGCCCGGCCGGCGCGCTCCATCAGCGTCGCGCCCGTGGTTCCGTCGGCGATAGCGGCACGGTCGGCCGCCGCCATCTCCGCGACGCTGAGCAGCGCCGATCGATTGTGGTCATGACTTTGCACGCGCTCATCATCGGAGAGGCGAAGGCGCCGGGCAAGCGGACGCTGCAACACGCCAATTGATTATAATAAGTGCAAATGCATAGTTTATATGCTGTTTATTGCCCTTTCATCGGGCTGCGACACGGTTTCTTCCGCATGGCGAGGCGCATGCGCCGATGCTATGAGCAAAGTGCGGATGCAAATCCGACGGATTGAAAAGCTGGTCCGGCTCATGCAAGGCGGGCCGATGATCCGTGGCGAAGGGCGCAAGGCAAGCCCCGACCCAAGTCAACACGCAAGGGAGGCCGGTCGGCGCATGAAAAAGATCGAAGCGATCATCAAGCCGTTCAAGCTGGACGAGGTGAAGGAGGCGCTTCAGGAGGTCGGCCTGCAGGGCATCACCGTGCTGGAGGCCAAGGGCTTCGGCCGCCAGAAGGGCCACACCGAACTCTATCGCGGCGCCGAATACGTCGTCGATTTCCTGCCGAAGGTGAAGATCGAGATCGTGCTCGCCGACGAGATGGTCGAAGGCGCGATCGAAGCGATCAAGAAGGCGGCCCAGACGGGACGCATCGGCGATGGCAAGATTTTTGTATCGTCGATTGAGGGGGCGATACGCATCCGTACCGGCGAAACCGGCACGGACGCGATCTGAGGCGTTTTCCCGGCCCGAGAGATGCGCGTCCCGGCGGTTTGGAAGACCCCGCGGATCGAGTGAATTTGAGAAACTGCTTGCGAGAGGAATGCTGAGATGAAGAGCGCCAAAGAAGTCCTCAAGGCGATCAAGGACAACGACGTCAAATATGTGGACTTCCGCTTCACCGACCCGCGCGGCAAGTGGCAGCACGTGACCTTCGACGTCACGATGATCGACGAGGACATCTTCGCCGAAGGCACCATGTTCGACGGCTCCTCGATCGCCGGCTGGAAGGCGATCAACGAGTCCGACATGCTGCTGATGCCGGACCCGACGACGGCCTGCATGGACCCGTTCTTCTCGGCCGCGACCATGGTCATCACCTGCGACGTGCTCGAGCCGGCGACCGGCGAGCCCTATGGCCGCGATCCGCGCGGCATGGCCAAGAAGGCCGAGGCCTATCTCAAGTCGACCGGCATCGGCGACACGGTCTATGTCGGCCCCGAGGCTGAATTCTTCGTCTTCGACGACGTCAAGATCGCGGCCGACCCCTACAACACGGGCTTCAAGCTCGACAACGTCGAGCTGCCGACCAATGGCATGACCGAGTATGAGGGCGGCAATCTCGGCCACCGCATCGCGACCAAGGGCGGCTATTTCCCCGTTCCGCCGCAGGACTCCGCCCAGGACATGCGCGGCGAGATGCTGGCGGCCATGGCCGCGATGGGCGCCAAGGTCGAGAAACACCATCATGAGGTCGCCTCGGCCCAGCACGAACTCGGCCTGAAGTTCGACACCCTGACCCTGATGGCCGACACCATGCAGGTCTACAAATACGCGATCCACAACGTCGCGCAGAGCTACGGCAAGACCGCGACCTTCATGCCCAAGCCGATCTACGGCGACAACGGCTCCGGCATGCACGTCCACCAGTCGATCTGGAAGAACGGCAAGCCGATCATGGCCGGCAACAAATACGCCGACCTGTCGCAGGAGTGCCTCTGGTACATCGGCGGCATCATCAAGCACGCCAAGTCCCTGAACGCCTTCACCAACCCGTCGACGAACTCCTACAAGCGCCTCGTCCCGGGCTATGAGGCCCCGGTGCTGCTCGCCTATTCGGCGCGCAACCGCTCGGCCTCCTGCCGCATCCCGTGGACGACCTCGCCCAAGGCCAAGCGCGTCGAGGTCCGCTTCCCCGATCCGATGGCGAACCCCTATCTCGCCTTCGCGGCCATGCTGATGGCCGGGCTGGACGGCATCATCAACAAGATCGATCCCGGCCCGGCCATGGACAAGGATCTCTACGACCTGCCGCCGCGCGAGCTGAAGAAGATCCCGACCGTCTGCGGTTCGCTGCGCGAGGCGCTGGAGAACCTCAAGAAGGACAACGCCTATCTCAAGGCCGGCGGCGTCTTCAACGACGACTTCATCGAAAGCTATATCGAGCTCAAGATGCAGGATGTGATGCGTTACGAGATGACGCCGCATCCGGTCGAGTTCGCGATGTACTACTCGTACTGAGCTTCCTCCCGACCGCGATGGTTCGCGGTCCACCTTCCAACCGGGGCGGAAACGCCCCGGTTTTTTTATGCCGGCGAGGCCGTATCACGCTACCGCGGAACCCTGCTGGTCGCCTGTCAGCAACCCGCGATAGGCCTCGACCGTCCGTGCGACATGGCGCTGCGTCGTCAGCGGATCGGCCCAATAGCGGCGATAGGCCTGCGCGCCCATGGCGGCGGCCACGCCGTCATCCTTAAGGCGCGTCAGCGCGGCGGCGAGGCCGGCCGCATCGCCGCCATCGACCAGGATGCCGTCCTGCCCGTCCGCGATCCAGCTCGCCGGTCCGGTCGTGCGCGCCAGCACCACGGGCACGCCGAGCGAGCGCGCCTCGGCGATGACCAGCGGTCCCGGTTCGTACCAGAGCGAGGGCAGCACCAGGCAGCGCGCCTTGGCGATCTCCTCGAACACCATCTCGGCCGAGACCCAGCCGCGGATATCGGCGGCCGGATTGGCCTGCGCGATCGCATCAGTCAGCGGCCCTTCGCCGACGAAGCGCACAGGCATCCCGGCGCGTGCCGCCGCGGCAGACAGGATGTCGGGCGCCTTTTCCTGCGTGAACCGCCCGAGGAACAGCGCATGGCGATTGGCCGCGACATCGGCCGGCGGCTGCCGCTCGGCTTCCATCATGTTCTCGACCACGACATGGCGAGCATGTTTCGGCAGGAACGGCGCGGCGAAGTCGCGCGCGAAATCGCTGACATGAATGAAAAGCGGCGCGCGCAGGCTGCGCATCGCCTCGTCCGAGCGCCATTGCCGCGCCACGCGGACGAGCTTGTGGATGTAGGAGGCGCGGTCGCAGTTCGAGCCGGCGCAACCGGCAGACATCGGTTTTTGCCGGCAAGGTGCGCCGGCCTTGAAATCGAAATAGCCGCCGGTGGGGCAAAACGAGAAATAGTCGTGCATCGTCACCGCGACCGGAAGGCCGCTCTCGCCCGCCGCAGCCAGCGCCGCCGGGCTGAACGCCTTGGTCCATTGGTGGAGATGCACCAGCGTCCCGGAATTCGGCTGGCGCGCCAGCAGATCGGTCAGGAAGGCATGGGCCGGTGCGTTCCAGATGCCCTGGCGGGCGGCTGCGATCCTGCTGCCGACCTTCCAGATCTCCTCGCCGGGAAACATCGCGATCTCGATGCGCGGATGGCTCAGCCGGCCGGAGACCGGGCCGATCGCGCAGGCGAAGACGATGTCGACGCCCGCCTCGGCAAGCCCGCGCGCGCTCTCGATGGCGACCTTTGCGGCTCCGCCGTTGACGGAGCCGAAATCGCTGATGATGACGCAACGCATGGACCTCTCCTCCGCCGGGGAGGTTAGGCCGCAAAAGTTGATTTTTCGTCGGAAAGGGCCGGTCGCGTCAGCGCAAGGCGAGCAGGCTCAGGCCAATGACGGATAGCAGCGCGACAATTCCCCAGACCCAGCGCGTCGACGGCGTTTGCGCCAGACGGAGCTGGTCGAGACGGCCAAGTTCCTCATAACCGAAGGATTCGCCGGCAAGACGCGCCGTGCGTTCGAGACCCGCAACCCTGATACCTGGAACCGACGAGCGCAACGCCACGATACTCTCCCCTTGCGGCAAGCCTAGCGCATGAAGAGCCAGGACGGAAAGCCTGCCAGCCGTGCCACTTTCGCCCATCATGCTGAACGAAGACTGAATCGGCGTCGCACGCTATGTGAGTTCGTGGTCGCATGCGGGGATGACGCTGATGCGACGTGGACGTCAGGCCTCAGCCTGCCTGCCCGGCGCGGGTCAGCAGGCTGGAGTCGCCATAGGAGTAGAAGCGATATTCCTCAGCGATGGCATGGGCATAGGCGCGTTTCATGATGTCGAGTCCGCTGAAGGCCGAGACCAGCATGAACAGGGTCGAGCGTGGCAGATGGAAATTGGTCATCAGCAGGTCGACCGCGCGGAAGCGATAGCCGGGCGTGATGAAGATCGCGGTGTCGCCGCAAAACGGCCCGATGACGCCGTCATCGCCAGTCGCGCTTTCGAGCAGCCGCAGCGAGGTCGTCCCGACCGCGACGATGCGCCCGCCCTGTGCCCTGACCGCGTTGAGCGCGCCTGCCGTCGCCACCGAGACCGTTCCGGTCTCCGCATGCATGCGGTGCTCGCTGGTGTCGGCGGCTTTGACCGGCAGGAACGTGCCCGCCCCGACATGCAGCGTGACGAAATGGCGCGTGACGCCGCGCGCCTCCAGCGCCGCAACGAGTTCAGGCGTGAAATGCAGGCCGGCGGTCGGCGCGGCCACCGCCCCGTCCTCGCGCGCATAAAGCGTCTGGTAGTCGATCGCGTCGGCCGCATCGGTCGGCCGTTTGCCGGCTATATAAGGCGGCAGCGGCAATTCTCCGAGGCTGGCGATGGCCTCGTCCAGAGCCGGGCCGGAGAGCGCAAAGCGCAATTCGACCTCGCCGCCCTCGCCTTTCGCGACGACGACGGCTTCGAGCCGGCCAAGCTCGCAGACGTTCGAGGCGGCTTCGTCGCCGAAGAGCACCGTTTCGCCGAGAGCGAGCTTCTTGGCCGGCCGCGCGAAGGCGAGCCAGCGATCGGCCGCCTCGCGCTTGTGCAGCATGATTTCGATGCGCGCCGAGGTCTCGCCCCTGAACCGGCGTCCGCGCAGACGCGAGGGGATGACCCGCGTATCGTTGAGCACCAGCGCATCGCCCGGCCGCAGCAGCGCAACGAGGTCGCGCACGCCGCGATCCTCGAAGGGCTCAGCCGCGCCGGGGCTGACGACGAGCAGACGCGCCGCATCGCGCGGGCTTGCGGGCCTCAGCGCGATGCGGTCTTCGGGAAGGTCGAAATCGAAAAGATCGACATTCACAGATCCGGCTCAGGCCGAGTCTGCACCAATGTCGGCCATCACCTTCATCGAGACGATGGAGTCAGGATCGCGCACAGGCTCGCCGCGCTTGATGCGGTCGACGTTCTCCATGCCTTCGACGACCTCGCCCCAGACGGTGTATTGCTTGTTGAGGAAGCTGGCGTCCTCGAAGACGATGAAGAACTGGCTGTTGGCCGAGTTCGGGTTCTGCGAGCGGGCCATCGAGCAGATGCCGCGCACATGCGGCTCGGCGTTGAACTCGGCCTTGAGGTCGGGCAGATCGGAGCCGCCGGTGCCGGTGCCATGCGGGCAGCCGACCTGCGCCATGAAGCCGTCGATGACGCGGTGGAAGACGATGCCGTCATAGAAGCCCTGGCGCGACAGCACCTTGAGCCGCTCGGCATGGGCCGGCGCGAGGTCGGGGCGCAGCTTGATGACCACCTTGCCCTTGGTGGTTTCCATGACGAGGGTGTTTTCCGGGTCGAGCGACATCAGGTCGGCCTTTCATTGGACGGCGCGCGGCCGTGGAAGCGGATGGTGAAGGGTCGCCCCGCGATAGCCGCTCCGAAGCGCGACGACAACCTCAGAGGCGCGCAATCGCGCACGGCGTCGAGCACGGAGGCGGTGAAACGCTGCTGCAGAGCGGGGTCGGCCCGGCCGGCGCCCCAGGTCACGCGCGGTTGGCCGAAGATGCTGCCATCGCGCCGCAGGCTGAAGCGCACGGTCGCCATCGCGCCGGCATTGGGGCCGTCCATGGCGGGCGGGCTCCAGCAGCGGCGGATCGCAGGCGCGATCTCGTCGATCCGGTTGACCTCGCCGGCGAGGCTGCGGCTGGTCGGCGAGACCGCGCCGCTCAGCCCCGGATCGACGCCCGGGACCGGGCGCGGCAGGACCGGCCGAGACGGGCTGTCGCCGAAGCGCCCGCCGACGCCGGGCACATAGCGCTGGCCCGAGGGCGGCGGCAGCACCGGGTTCTGGGAGCCGGACGGCGGCGGCAGCACGGGATTCTGCGAGCCCGACGCCGGCGGCAGGCCAAGTCCTTGCGTGTCCTGCGCCACAGCCCCGCCCGTCAGGGCAAGCCCGACGAGCAGCGTTGCAAGGCGCCGGAAGGCCATGACGTCGTTGCTTACTTCGCGTCCGACTGCAGGCGCATGCGGACGATCTTGTCGGGCATGGTGACCTTGTCGGCGCCCGGAGCCTGCTTCTTGATCTTGCGCACCGCCTCCATGCCGGAAACGACCTCGCCGAACAGGGTGTATTGCCCGGTCAGGCCACCGCAGCCTTCAAAACAGATGAAGAACTGCGAATTGGCCGAGTCGGGCGAATTCGAGCGCGCCATGCCGACCGAGCCGACCTTGTAGGGAGTCGGGGTAAATTCTGCCGGCAGATTCGGGAGATCCGATTTTCCAGCACCCGTTCCGGTTGGGTCGCCGGTCTGCGCCATGAAGCCGTCGATGACGCGATGGAACACGATGCCGTCGTAGAACCCCCTCTGCGTCAGGGCCTTGATCTGAGCGACATGCTTGGGCGCAAGATCGGGCCGCAGGCGGATCGTCACCGGGCCGTCCTTGGTGTCGAGGATCAGCGTGTTCTGCGGGTCGGGAGCCTGTGCGTGGGCCGCACCGAGCGCGGCCGCAAGGGCAAGGATGGCGATGGATGAGCGCAGCATGGGATTGTCTCCTGCCTGCCGGTGGATTCGACAGGTCTCGATGGCTGTTTTGGTAGCGGCATCCTTGAGCGCGAACAAGGCGCTCCCATGGCGCGCCCAGAACAATGTTGCACCGCACAAGTGCAGCGGAGAATAAATCTGCAAAAACATCAGGCTTTGGCTGCCTAAAGTGGTGACAGGCCTGTCACAATCCGCTAATCATTTGGCGCTGGGCACGCTCGGTTCGACTTTGAGCGCCGCGGACCAGGTCTCGGGAGGAACAAACGCCCGCCTAGTATATGAGTCGCGCACATCCGATGCGCGCCGATACTGCGGTAAAAACAGACTTCAAGGGCAAGGCTTCGGCCTTGCCTTTTTGTTTTGCGATTTGGTCGCCGTAACCGACCGCAAAACTAGAGATCGAACGTCGCCCAGATATACCAGACCAGCGCAAAGACGAGGCCCGCGATCACCGAAGTGATCAGCGCCACCTTGAGCATGCGCGGCGCGGCGGGTGCGCCCGGATCGGTCCCTTGGGTCACCTCTCCGGTTTCCGCCTGGCTGCGGACGCCGAAGGGCAGCACGGCGAAGAGCACCGTCCACCAGATCACGAAATAGACGGCGAGCCCGCCCGCGACGGTCATGGCTTTTCGCCCGCCGCCGGCTCGCCCGCCAGCGCGATGCAGGCAAACGCCACGCGCGCCTCCGTCGGCACGCCGAATCGCGCCGTGTGCCGCGCCGGCAGACCGCCGGGGAAGTGCCGGACATATTCGGCGTTGCAGGCGGCGTAGTCGGTCGGGTCGGTGATCAGCATGGTCATCTGGACGACGCGGTCGAGCGAACTGCCGGCTGCGGACAGAATCGCCGCCACCTTCGCCAGCGCGTTGCGCACCTCTTCGGCTGGCGTGTCACCGCGTCGAACGCCCCGCTCGGGATCATGCGGGGCCGAATGGCCGGAGACGAAGATCAGGCCGCCGGCCCGAGTCGCCTCGCTGAAGGGCCGAGGCGAATCGACCGCCGGCTGGCCGAAGAAGTCGATCGGGTCGTCCACCATCGCGCTCACGCCTGTTCGAGTTCGACCAACGTCCCGCAGAAATCCTTGGGGTGCAGGAACAGCACCGGCTTGCCATGCGCTCCGATGCGCGGGTCGCCAGAGCCGAGCACGCGCGCGCCCTGCCCCTTCAGCTTGTCGCGGGCCGCCAGGATGTCATCGACCTCGTAGCAGATGTGGTGGATGCCGCCGTCAGGATTGCGTTCGAGGAACTTGGCAACAGGCGAATCCGCGCCCATCGGTTCAAGCAATTCGATCTTGGTGTTTGGCAGTTCGACGAAGACGACAGTGACCCCATGCTCGGGCTGCGGCAGCGCCTGCGAGACGCGCGCGCCCAGCGTGTCGCGATAGAGCGCGGTCGAGGCGGCGAGGTCCTTCACGGCGATGGCGACGTGGTTGAGGCGTCCGATCATGGCAGCTCCGCTGATTGGGCAGTAGGCAGTAGGCAGTAGGAAAGAAAAATAACGTCAGCGGAACGGTCAACACCTAGCCGACTGCCGACCACCCATTGCCGACTGCCGTTCTACACCTCGATCACCAGCGCATGCACCAGCGGCTTCTTGCCCCACTCCTCGTTGACGGCGCTGCGCAGGCCGCGCTCCAGCGCGTTGCGCAGGGCCTCGGGGTCGCGCCGGCGGGCTTTTGGGATGTTGTCGAGCAGTTCGGAGACGGCGTCGGCGACGTATTCGTCGAAATCCGTACCGTCGCGCGTACGTGGCGGCAGGCCGAGCACGGCGATCTCGGGATCGCCGGCGAGCCCGCCCTTCTCGTCGATTGCGACCGCGACCGAGATCATGCCGGCGAAGGAGAGCTTGCGGCGCTCGGAGATGGTCTTCTCCAGCGCATTCACCAGCAGCGTGCCATCCTGATAGAGCCGGCCGTGATTGACCTCGTCGATCTTGCTCGCGCCATCTGGCCCGATCGCGACGACGTCGCCATTGCCGGCGCGCACCACGGTCTTGACGCCCAGGCCCCGCGCGAAGGTCGCGTGCTCGGAGAGATGCAGATCCTCGCCATGGGCCGGGATCACGATCCTGGGCTTCAGCCAGCCATAGAGCCGCGCCATCTCCTCGCGCCGCGGATGGCCCGAGACATGGACCAGATGGGTCCGGTCGGTGATGATCTCGACATTGTCGCGCGCCAGCGCGTTCTGGATCGCGCCGACCGCCTTCTCGTTGCCGGGAATCGTGCGCGAGGAGAAGATCACCCGGTCGCCGGGCGAAAGCGCGATCTCGGGATGGTCGTCGGATGCGATGCGCGAAAGCGCCGCGCGCGGCTCGCCCTGGCTGCCGGTGAGCAGCGCCACGACCTTGTCGCGCGGCAGGTAGCCATAGGTGTCGGCCGAGCGGAAGGCGGGGATGCCGTCGAGATAGCCGCATTCGCGCGCGACATCGATGACCCGGTCCATGGCGCGGCCGACCACGACGACCTCGCGACCATCGGCCATGGCGGCCTCGGCCACGGCCTTCAGGCGCGCGACATTGGAGGCGAAGGTGGTGACCGCGACGCGGCCTGGCGCCGAATGCACCAGCTCCTTGATCTTGGCTGCGACATCGGCCTCGCTCGGCGAGGTGCCGTCGCGCATGACGTTGGTCGAATCGCAGATCAGCGCCATCACGCCTTCTTCGCCGAGTTCGCGCAGCCGCTTCTCGTCGGTCGGCAGGCCGACCTGCGGCGTCGCGTCGATCTTCCAGTCGCCGGTATGGACGACGAGGCCGGCCGGCGTGCGAATGGCGAGCGCGTTCGATTCGGGGATCGAATGGGCGACCGGCACGAACTCGATGTCGAACGGACCGAGCGTGAAGCGCCCGCCCTGGTTGATCACGTTCATCGGCACTTTTGGCGCGCCCGGCTCCGATAGCCGACGCGTCGCCAGCAGGCCGGCGGCGAAGCGCGTGCAGTAGACCGGTGCGCGCAAGGACGGCCACAGGGCGGCCAGCGCGCCGATATGGTCCTCATGGGCGTGGGTGATGACGATGCCAAGCAGATTGGCGCGCTCGGCGATGATGTAGTTCAGGTCCGGCAGGATGATGTCGACGCCCGGCGCTTCAGGCCCGGCGAAGGACAGCCCACAATCGACCAGAATCCACTTCCGCCGCCCCTCCGGCCCGAAGCCGTAGAGCGCGGCGTTCATGCCGATCTCGCCGAGGCCACCGAGGGGAACGAAGACGAGTTGGTCCGGGGAACGGGTCACGAAACATCCTGACTGAAACTAGGAAAAAGCGCCGTGGCGCAAAGGGCTGGCGGGAGCCCTACCACGCCGGGCGGCGGGTCTCCAGCACTACGAGAGCGGGCCCGGCGGGCCGAAATAGAGATCGCCGGCGTCGATCACGAGCCGTCCGTCCTCGGTGTCGAGCTCGAGCCGGCCCGAGACGTCGAGCCCGACGAAGACGCCGCTGCGAGGCCCGTCGCCGAGCCGGATCGTGATCGTCTCGCGCAGGAAAGCCGCGCGCTCCAGCCATGCGGCCCGGATCGGCCCGAAGCCGCCGGGCCTCGACCACGCGGCGAAGCGCGAAACCCAGGCCTCGCTCAGCGCCGCCAGCATGACCTCGACCGTCGCGCCCGGTGCATGCGCGGCAAGCGCCGTTGCCGGATAGGGCGTGTCCAGCGGACAGGAGGCGATGTTGACGCCGAAACCGATGATCAGGTCGAGCCGCCCTGCCCGGCTTTCGCCCTCCAGCAACAGGCCGGCGGTCTTGGCGCGGCCGATGAGCAGGTCGTTCGGCCATTTCAGAGCGATACGCGGTCCCCTTCCCCCTGCTTGCGGTGGGGAAGGGTTAGGGATGGGGGGGCGTGCAGAATGTGGCGCGACAACAGCCGCCTCACATCGGCCTGGACTCTCCCCCCCACCCCGACCCTCCCCACCGCAAGCGGGGGGAGGGAGAAGGCGAGAGGCCGCATCGTGAAGCGCCAGTCCCGCTACAAAGCCGAGTTGTGGCGCGAGCGCCGGCTCGCAGGGGTTCGTCAGCAGCAGGCTGGCGTAGAGGTTGCCCGGCGGAGAGCCCCAGACCCGGCCATGGCGGCCGCGTCCGGCGGTCTGCTCGCGCGCCACGATCCAGAGGCGCCCGTGGTCGCCATCACGCAGCGCGCGCCGCGCCTCCTCCATGGTCGAGCCGACCGCGTCGCGGACGATCAGCCGGTAGCCGGCGGCGCGAGCGGCGTCGGAGAGCACGCGGCGTCAGAACAGCGACTTCGCCGCCGCCGCCGCCGAGTTGAACAGCGGCGCAGGCGCGAGCGAGAGCACCAGCACGAAGCCGGCCGAGACCAGCAGCACGGCGCGCACGCCGAGATCGCCGCGCTCGAAAGCGGGCTTGGCCTCGTCGAAATAGATGATCTTGACCAGCCGCAGATAGTAATAGGCCCCGACCACGCTGGTCACGACGCCGACGACCGCGAGCGTGTAGAGCTTGGCGTCGATCGCAGCCAGGAAGACGTAGAACTTCGCCCAGAACCCGGCGAGAGGCGGAATGCCGGCAAGCGAGAACATCATCATCGCCAGCGCGAACGCCATCCAGGGATTGGTCCGCGACAGCCCGGCGAGCTCGCCGATGTCCTCGACGGCCTGGCCGTCGCGTCGCATCATCAGCACGCAGGCGAAAGCGCCCAGCGTCGTGGCGAGATAGATCGCCATGTACACCATCACGCCCTGCACGCCGCCGGGCGTGCCGGCCGCGAGGCCGACCAGCGCGTAGCCCATATTGGCGATCGAGGAATAGGCCAGCAGCCGCTTGATATTGGTCTGCCCGATAGCCGCGAAAGCGCCCAGCGCCATCGAGGCGATCGAGATGAAGATCACGATCTGCTGCCATTCATGCAGCGCACCCGGGAACGCGCCGACGAAGACGCGCACCGTCATCGCCATCGCCGCCATTTTCGGCGCGGCGGCGAAGAAGGCCGCGACTGGGGTCGGCGCGCCCTCATAGACGTCGGGCGTCCACATATGGAACGGCACGGCCGAGATCTTGAAGGCGAGGCCTGCCGAAACGAAGACGATGCCGAATATCAGCCCGAGTCCGGGCTTGCCGCCCTGCACGGCAGCCGCGATGCCGGCATAGTTCACCGTGCCCGTAAAACCGTAGACCAGCGACGCGCCGTAGAGCAGCATGCCTGAGGAGAGCGCGCCGAGGACGAAGTATTTCAGCCCGGCCTCGGTCGATTTCTGGTTGTCGCGATCGAAGGCGGCAACGACGTAGAGCGCCAGCGACTGCAGTTCGAGGCCGACATAGAGGCTGATCAGGTCGCTCGCCGAGATCATCATCATCATGCCGATCGTCGAGAGCACGATCAGGATCGGGAACTCGAAGCGCATCGAGCCGTCGCGGCGCAAGGCATCCGACGAGAGCAGGATCGCGGCGGCTGCGCCCAGCAGCGTCAGCACCTTCATGAAGCGCGCAAAACCGTCGGCGACGAAGCCGCCATTGAAGGTGACCTCGCGGCCAGTACCCGAAAGCACCAGCACCAGCGCCAGCGCAAACAGCGCGAGCGCCGCCCCCTCGAGCAGACGCGTCGAGCGCTCGCCCCGGATGGCGCCGAACAGCACCATGGCGATGGCGCCGAGCGCCAGGACGATCTCGGGCAGAGCCGGGCCGAGGGCGGGAACGGTCATGGTTTGGCGACCTTACTGGACAACCATCATCGCCGTTTTCGCGGCGGTGATGGCGGCCTGATAGTTCTTGATGAGGGCTTCGGTCGGCGCGGCGAAGGCGTCGAGGATGGTGCCGGGGCGCACGCCGTACCAGATCGTCAGCACGACCAGCGGGACGAGCGTCGCCATCTCGCGGCGGTTGAGGTCGGTAATGCCCTGAAGCTCCGGCTTGACCAGTTCGCCGAACATCACGCGGCGATAGAGCCAGAGCGCATAGGCTGCCGAGAGGATGACGCCCGAGGTCGCGATGAAGGCGACCCATGGGTTGGCCTTGAACGCGCCCATCAGCGTCAAAAATTCGCCGACGAAGCCGGCTGTGCCCGGCAGCCCGACATTGGCCATGGTGAAGACCATGAAGATCACCGCATAGACCGGCATGCGGTTGACGAGCCCGCCATAGGCGGCGATCTCGCGGGTGTGCATCCGGTCATAGACCACGCCGACGCAGAGGAAGAGCGCGCCCGAAACCAGCCCGTGGCTCATCATCTGGAACATGGCGCCCTGGATGCCCTGCGGCGTCAGGGTGAACAGGCCCATGGTGACGAAGCCCATATGCGCCACGGACGAGTAGGCGATCAGCTTCTTGATGTCCTCCTGCATCAGCGCCACCAGCGAGGTGTAGACGATGGCGATGGTCGACAGCGCGAAGACCAGGGGGGCGAAATACTGCGACGCCTCGGGGAACATCGGGATCGAGAAGCGGATGAAGCCGTAGCCGCCCATTTTCAAGAGGATGGCGGCGAGGATGACAGAGCCGGCGGTCGGCGCCTCGACATGCGCGTCCGGCAGCCAGGTGTGGACGGGCCACATCGGCATCTTCACCGCGAAGGAGGCGAAGAAGGCGAGCCAGAGCCAGGTCTGCATGCCGGACGGGAATTTGTGCGCCAGAAGCGTCGGGATGTCGGTGGTGCCGGCGTTCCAGTACATCGCCATGATGGCGAGCAGCATCAGCACCGAGCCGAGCAACGTGTAGAGGAAGAATTTGTAGGAGGCGTAGACCCGGCGCTTGCCGCCCCAGATGCCGATGATGAGGAACATCGGGATCAGGCCGGCCTCGAAGAACAGATAGAACAGCACGAGGTCCAGCGCCGCGAACACGCCGATCATCAGCGTCTCTAGGATCAGGAACGCGATCATGTATTCGCGGACCCGCTTCGTCACCGAGGTCCAGGACGCCAGGATGCAGAATGGCATCAGGAAGGCGGTCAGGACGATGAAGGGGAAGGAGAAGCCGTCGACGCCGAGCTTGAACTTGATGACGTCCGAGACCCAGCCATGCGTCTCGACGAGCTGGAAGCCCGGATTGGCCGGGTCGAACCGCGCCCAGGCGACGCAGGCGAGCACGAAGGTCGCGACCGTCGCGGCCAGCGCCGCATAGCGGGCGTTGGAGTCGACCGACGCGTCGTCGCCGCGCTGCGCCAGGATGAAGGCCGCGCCGACCAGCGGCAGGACGAGAAGTCCGGTGAGGATTCCGAAGCCGAACATCATCTCACCCGCGAACCAGCAAATACCAGGTCACCAGCCCCGCGACGCCGATCAGCATGGCGAAGGCATAGTGATAGACGAAGCCCGTCTGCAGGCGGACGACGCGGTTGGTGACATCGACGACGCGTGCCGAAATCCCGTCCGGCCCCATGCCGTCGATGACGAGCCCGTCGCCCTTCTTCCAGAAGAGTTTTCCGAGCCACATCGACGGTTTCACGAACAGGAAGTCGTAGATCTCGTCGAAATACCATTTGTTGAGCAGGAACTGGTAGAGCACCGGATTGGCCGCCGCGAGCTTGCCGGGCACGTCGGGCCGCCTGATGTACATGTACCAGGCCAGCGCGAAACCGATCAGCATCGCCACGAAGGGCGACCAGACCACCCATTTCGGCACCTCGTGCATGGCGTGCAGGATGTGGTTGTCTTTTCCGGTGAAGAGCGAGCCCTTCCAGAAGCCCTCATAACCGTCGCCGACAAAGACGCCCTTGAAGGCCAGTCCCGCGAAGATCGCGCCGAGCGCCAGCACGCCGAGCGGGATCAGCATGACGAGCGGGCTCTCATGCGGGGTGTGGTCATGGCCGTGGCCGTGGTCGTCATGGGCGTGAGCCGCATGGGCGTGATCGTCATGGCCGTGCGTGGCGTGCCCGTGGGCGTGGTCGTCATGCCCGTGCGAATGCGCGCCCACCCCCCAGCGCGGCTTGCCCTCGAAGGTCATGAAGTAGAGCCGCCACGAGTAGAACGAGGTCATGCAGGCAGCGACCACCAGCAGCACGAAGGCGTATTCGCTGGCGAAGCCCTTATGCGCCGCATAGGCGCTCTCGATGATCGCGTCCTTCGAGAAATAGCCGGCGAAGAGCGGAAAACCGGTCAGCGCCAGCGTGCCGATGGTCATGGCGGCAGCCGTCAGCGGGATATGCTTCCGCAGACCGCCCATGTTGCGCATGTCCTGCTCGTGATGCATCGCGTGGATGACCGAGCCCGCGCCCAGGAACAGCAGCGCCTTGAAGAAGGCGTGGGTGAAGAGGTGGAAGATGCCGGCGGAGTAAGCACCGACGCCGAGCGCCACGAACATGTAGCCGAGCTGCGAGCAGGTCGAATAGGCGATCACCCGCTTGATGTCGTTCTGGACGAGGCCGACGGTGGCGGCGAAGAACGCCGTGGTCGCGCCGATGACGATGACGACGAGCGCGGCGTTGGGCGCGTATTCGAAGATCGGCGACAGCCGCGCCACCATGAAGACGCCGGCCGTGACCATGGTCGCGGCATGGATCAGCGCCGAGACCGGGGTCGGCCCTTCCATCGCGTCGGGCAGCCAGGTGTGCAGCAGGAACTGCGCCGACTTGCCCATCGCGCCCATGAATAGCAAGAGCGCGGCCAGCGTCAGCGCGTTCCACTCATAGCCGATGAAGCGGAAGGTCTGGGTGGTGAGTTCGCCGACGCGCGGAAAAATCGCGTCGAAGGTGACCGAACCGAACAGCACAAAGACCAGGAAGATGCCGAGCGCGAAGCCGAAATCGCCGACGCGGTTGACGATGAAGGCCTTCATCGCGGCCGCATTGGCCGAGGGCTTCTTGTACCAGAAGCCGATCAGCAGATAGGAGGCGAGGCCCACCCCCTCCCAGCCGAAGAACATCTGCACGAGGTTGTCGGCGGTCACCAGCATCAGCATGGCGAAGGTAAACAGCGAGAGATAGGCGAAGAAGCGCGGCCTGTGCTCGTCCTCGTGCATGTAGCCGATCGAGTAGAGATGCACGAGCGACGAGACGGTGTTGACGACGACCAGCATCACGACCGTCAGCGTGTCGATGCGGAACGCCCAGTCGACGCGCAGATCGCCCGACGCCATCCAGGTCGCGACCTGCACGCGCGTGGTGCCCGAACCGAAGCCGACATTGAAGAAGGCGACCCAGGACAGGACGGCCGAGACCATCAGCAGCGAGGTGGTGACGATCTCCGAGCCGCGCGCGCCGATCAGCCGGCCGAACAGGCCGGCGATCAGGAAGCCGATCAGGGGGAGGAAGACGATCGCGTGATACATGGCCGGCCCGCTCAGCCCTTCATCATGTTGATGTCTTCCACCGCGATCGTGCCGCGGTTGCGGAAGTAGACGACGAGAATGGCGAGCCCGATGGCGGCTTCCGCCGCAGCGACCGTCAGCACCAGCAGCGCGAAGATCTGGCCGACGATATCGTTCAGGAAGCTCGAGAACGCGACGAAATTGATGTTGACCGCGAGCAGGATCAGCTCGACCGACATCAGGATGACGATGACATTCTTGCGGTTGAGGAAGATGCCGAGCACGCCGAGCGTGAACAAGATCGCGGCGACCGCGAGATAGTGTCCGAGACCGATCATCACGCCATCTCCTCGGGGACGCCGGCCTTGGATGCGACCAGTTTGACGTCCATCGCCATGCCCTTGGTGCGGGCGTTCTGCGTCGGGATGTCCTGGCGCTTGACGCCGGGGCGCTCGCGCAGGGTCAGCACGATCGCGCCGATCATCGCCACGAGCAGCACGAGCCCGGCCGTCTGGAAGTAGTAGATGTACTGCGTGTAGAGCACGCGCCCGATCGCCTCGGTGTTGCTGATCGTAGCTGGGATCGCGGCGACAGGCGTCCGCACGATCTGCGGATCGATGACCCAGGCGCCGACGACGAGCAGGAGTTCGACCGCGAAGATCAGCCCGATCAGCGCGCCCAAGGGCAGGTAGTTCTGAAAGCCCTGACGGAACTCGGCGAAATCGACGTCGAGCATCATCACCACGAACAGGAACAGCACCGCGACCGCGCCGACATAGACGACGATCAGCAGCATCGCCAGGAACTCGGCCCCGAGCAGCAGGAAGAGGCCCGCCGCGTTGACGAAGGCGAGGATCAGGAACAGCACCGAATGCACGGGATTGCGCGAGGTCACCACCATGAAGGCGGAGGCGACCGTGACGCCCGCGAAGAGATAGAAGAATGCCGCTGCGGCGTTCATCTGGTCAGCCTTTCCGCCCTTGCGGGCGGCCCTTGTTGCACTGCGGCCGTTCGAGTCCGGCGCAGTTTCGAGCGTCTATAGTCAGGGCAGTCGGCAGTAGGCAATCGGCAGTCGAAGGATCGCGCTTACCACTGCCTGCTGCCCACTGCCGATCGCCGCTTCCTACCGATACGGCGCATCCATCGCGATGTTGCGTGCGATCTCGCGCTCCCAGCGCGCCCCGTTCGCCAGCAGCCTGTCCTTATCGTAGAACAACTCCTCGCGGGTCTCGGTGGCGAACTCGAAATTCGGCCCCTCGACGATGGCATCGACGGGGCAGGCCTCCTGGCAGAAGCCGCAATAGATGCATTTGGTCATGTCGATGTCGTAACGCGTGGTGCGCCGCGTGCCGTCGTTGCGGCGCGGGCCGGCCTCGATCGTGATCGCCTGAGCAGGGCAGATCGCCTCGCAGAGCTTGCAGGCGATGCAGCGTTCTTCACCATTGGGATAGCGCCGCAAGGCATGCTCACCCCGGAAGCGCGGGCTGAGCGCCCCCTTCTCGAAGGGATAGTTCAGCGTCGCCTTCGGCTTGAAGAAATAGCGCATCGACAGGATAAACGCCGAGACGAATTCCTTGAGGAGCAGGCCTTTGGCGGCTTGCGCGAATGTCATCGCTTCCTCGTCCTCTTCCCGTTCCAGGCTCAGCCGAACAACGCCCGGCCAACGAAATAACCAACGACCGGCATGCCGCCGATCGTCATCACCGCCAGCACCGCTTTGACGATCTGGATCCGGCGCTCATAATCCGCGTGCTCGGCTTCCGTCGCCGAACTGTTCGTCCGTTGCAGCGCCGAGACGACGACGCCGGAGATCAGCTTGTATTCCACCAGCCCCAGCACGAGGCCGATGACGGCTCCGATCAGGCCGGCATAGGCCGACATCAGCGCACCGGCCCCCAGCCGGTGAGCTGCAGCACGAATGCCACCACGACAACCGAGGCCAGCGACAAGGGCAGAAACACCTTCCAGCCGAGCCGCATCAACTGGTCATAGCGGTAGCGCGGCACGAAGGCCTTCACCATCGCGAACATGAAGAAGACGGCGCAGACTTTCAGCGCGAACCAGACCACGCCCGGCAGCCAGGTGAAGGGCGCGATCGGGAAGGGAGGCAGCCAGCCGCCCAGAAACAGGATCGTCATCAGCGCGCACATGGTCATGATCGCCACGTATTCGCCGAGCATGAACAGCAGATACGGCGTCGATGAGTACTCGACCATGTAGCCGGCGACGAGCTCCGATTCCGCTTCCGGCAGGTCGAAGGGCGGCCGGTTGGTCTCGGCCAGCGCCGAGATGAAGAAGATGACGAACATCGGGAAGAGCGGCAGCCAGTACCAGCCGAACAGGCCAAAGCGCCCGTTCTGCGCCTCGACGATGGCCGAGAGGTTCAGCGAGCCGACGCAGAGCAGCACGGTGATGATGACGAAGCCGATCGAGACCTCGTAGGAGACCATCTGCGCCGCCGAGCGCAGCGCGCCCATGAACGGGTATTTCGAGTTCGAGGCCCAGCCGGCCATGATCACGCCGTAGATGCCCAGAGACGAGATCGCCAGCACATAGAGGATGCCGACATTGATGTCGGCGATCGCCCAGCCCTCGGCCACCGGAATCACCGCCCAGGCCGAGAGCGCCAGCAGGCAGGTCACCAGCGGGGCGAGCAGGAACACGCCCTTGTTGGCGCCCGACGGGATGATCGGCTCCTTGAAGGCAAATTTCAGAAGGTCGGCGAAGCTCTGGAACAGGCCGAACGGCCCGACCACGTTGGGGCCGCGCCGGAGCTGCACGGCCGCCCAGATCTTGCGGTCGGCCAGCAGGATGTAGGCGATGAAGACGAGCAGACAAGCGATGAGCAGGAAGCTCTTGCCCAGCATGATCGCGAGGTCGAGGACGAGATCCCAGTTCATGGCCTTACTCCGCCGCCTGCCGCATGCGGCCCGAGGCCAGCGCCGAGCACTCGGCCATCACGGCGGATGCGCGCGCGATCGGATTGGTCTGGTAGAAGTCGCTGACCGGCGAGACGAAGCCGGCTTTGTCCGCCTTGCCGCCGAGGTCCGCGAGCGAGGCAAGCTGGCCTGCGTCGTTGACCGGGGCCGCATCAAGCGCCGCGAAATGCGGATGCTCGGCATAGAGCGCCTTGCGCAACCCGCTGAGCGAATCGAAGGGCAGCGTCTTGCCCATCGCCGCCGAGAACGCCCGCAGGATCGCCCAGTCCTCGCGGGCGTCGCCCGGCGGGAACGCAGACCGGCCGGTCATCTGCACGCGCCCTTCCGTGTTCACATAGGTGCCGGACTTCTCGGTGTAGGCCGCGCCGGGCAGGATGACGTCGGCGCGATGCGCGCCCTTGTCGCCATGCGTGCCCTGATAGACCACGAAGGCCCCGGCCGGGACCTCGATCTCGTCGGCGCCCAGCAGGAACAGCACGTCGAGCGCACCGGGCTGGAGCATGCCGGCGACGTCCAGGCCGCCCGAAACGTCAGTGTTTTCTTGCGGCACGAAGCCGAGATCGAGCCCGCCGACGCGGGCGGCCGCCGTATGCAGAACGCCGAAACCGGTCCAGCCTTCGCCGGCTCCCAGAAGCTGCGCGGCCTTGGCCGCCATCGACAGGATCGCCTCGCCATCGGGCCGCGTCAGCGCGCCCTGCCCAACCAGCACCATAGGCTTCGCCTTGCCGGCGGTCGCGGTCCTGATCACCTCGGCCAGCGAATCCGGGCCTGCGCCGAGATAGTCGTAAGCGTAGGTCAGGTCGGCCTGCTCGCCGATGAGGCTGACCTTGAAGTCGCCGCGCAGCCAGCGCTTGCGGATACGCGCATTCAGGATCGGCGCCTCGCGGCGCGGGTTCGCGCCGATGATGAGGAGCGAGTCCGCCTCGTCGATGCCGGCGATGCCGGCGTTCAGCACATAGGATGCGCGGCCGAATTTCGGGTGCAGTTTCGTCCCGTCCTGCCGGCAGTCGAGATTGGCGGCGCCGAGCAAGCCCATCAGGCTTTTCAGCGCGAACATCTCCTCGACCGCCGCGAGGTCGCCGGCGATCGCGCCGATCTTCGCAGGCGTCGTGGCCTTCACCTTTGCAGCAATCAGCGCGAACGCCTCCGCCCAACTTGCCGGCTGCAGCAACCCGTCGACGCGGATATAAGGCCGATCAAGCCGCTGCGTCCGCAGACCGTCGACGATGTGGCGGGTCTTGTCGGAGATCCACTCCTCGTTCACCGCCTCGTTGAGGCGCGGCAGGATTCGCATCACCTCCTTGCCGCGGGAATCGACCCGGATCGCCGAGCCGACAGCATCCATCACGTCGATGGACTGCGTCTTGGTCAGCTCCCAGGGGCGGGCCTTGTTCTGATAGGGCTTGGAGGTCAGCGCGCCCACGGGGCAGAGATCGACGACATTGCCCTGGAGCTCCGAGGTCATCGCCTGTTCGAGATAGGTCGTGATCTCCATGTCCTCGCCGCGCCCGATCGCGCCGAGATCCTGGCCGCCGGCCACTTCCGTGGTGAAGCGGACACAGCGCGTGCACTGGATGCAGCGCGTCATCGAGGTCTTCACCAGCGGGCCGATATACTTGTCCTCGACCGCGCGCTTGTTCTCGGCATAGCGCGAGGTATCGACGCCATAGGCCATCGCCTGGTCCTGCAGGTCGCATTCGCCGCCCTGGTCGCAGATCGGGCAGTCGAGCGGGTGGTTGATCAGGAGGAACTCCATCACCCCCTCGCGCGCCTTCTTGACCATGGGCGACTTGGTCGAGACGACCGGCGGCTCGCCATTGGGGCCGGGACGCAGATCGCGCACGCCGATAGCACAGGAGGCCTGCGGCTTGGGCGGGCCGCCCTTCACCTCGACGAGGCACATCCGGCAGTTGCCGGCGATCGAGAGCCGCTCATGGAAGCAGAAGCGCGGCACCTCGGCGCCGGCAGCCTCGCAGGCCTGCAAGACCGTGTAATCGGCCGGAACGTCGACCTCGATGCCGTCGATGAGGAGTTTGGTCATGGTCTCACTCCGCCGCCATCAGCCGCACCGGCTCGGAATGCGGGTTGGCGGAATAGTCGTCGATGCGCTTCTCGATCTCGTGACGGAAATGCGCGATCAGGCCCTGGATCGGCCAGGCGGCGGCGTCGCCCAGCGCGCAGATGGTGTGACCCTCGATCTGCTTTGTGACGTCGAGCAGCATGTCGATCTCGCGCTTCTGCGCCCGGCCCTCGGCCATGCGCGTCATCACCCGCCACATCCAGCCGGTGCCCTCGCGGCACGGCGTGCACTGGCCGCAGCTCTCATGCTTGTAGAAATAGCTGATGCGGGCGATGGCGCGGACGATGTCGGTCGATTTGTCCATCACGATGACGGCCGCCGTGCCGAGACCGGATTTCAGCTTGGAGAGCGAGTCGAAATCCATCGGCGTGTCGATGATCTGCTCGGCCGGCACCATGCGCACGGACGAGCCGCCGGGGATGACCGCCATCAGATTGTCCCAGCCGCCGCGCACGCCGCCGCAATGGCGGTCGATCAGTTCGCGGAAGGGAATGCCCATCACCTCTTCGACATTGCAGGGCTTGTTCACATGCCCTGAGACGCAGAACAGCTTGGTGCCGACATTGTTGGCGTTGCCGAGCGAGGAGAACCACGACGCGCCGCGCCGCAGGATCGTCGGCGCAACCGCGATCGATTCGACGTTGTTGACGGTGGTCGGGCAGCCATAGAGGCCCACATTGGCCGGGAATGGCGGCTTCAGACGCGGCATGCCCTTCTTGCCTTCAAGGCTCTCCAGCAGCGCCGTTTCCTCGCCGCAGATATAAGCCCCGGCCCCGTGGTGGACATAAAGATCGAAGGGATAGCCGTGCTTGTTGTTCGGCCCGATGAGGTTGGCCGCATAGGCTTCGTCGACGGCGCGCTGCAGCGCCTCGCGCTCGCGGATGTATTCGCCCCGGATGTAGATATAGGCGGCGTGCGCGCCCATCGCGAAGGAGGCGATCAGGCAGCCCTCGACCAGCGTATGCGGGTCGTTACGCATGATCTCGCGATCCTTGCAGGTGCCGGGTTCCGATTCGTCGGCATTGACGACGAGGTAGTGCGGCCGGCCGTCATTGGTCTTGGGCATGAACGACCATTTCAGCCCGGTCGGAAAGCCCGCCCCGCCGCGCCCGCGCAGGCCCGACTTCTTCATCTCGTCGATGATCCAGTCGCGGCCCTGCTCCAGCAGGAACTTGGTTCCGTCCCAGGCGCCGCGCTGCATCGCGCCTTTCAGCGAGAGGTCGTGACGGCCGTAGAGATTGGTGAAAATCCGGTCGCGGTCTGCGAGCATCGTCGTCGCCTCACTTCACCGGTTTGTCGGCGGACGAGCCGGCGGACTTGCCCGACTCCGCGGTCGATCTGGCATCGATCTTTCCACCTGCCGCCGGCGTATCGTTGGCGGCGCTCGACGGCTGTCCGGGCGAAGACGGCTTGGGCCGCCCTGGCGAGGCGGTCTCTGTGGCGGGCTTCGTCGCTGCCGCAGGCGTCGCGTCGGTTCTGGGCGCTTCGCCCTTGGGATCTGCCGCAGGAGCGCCGGCCTTATTCGCTTCGGCTTCCGCCGCAGCCTTCGCCGCAGCCGCCTCGGCGGCGGCCTTGCGCTGGTCGGCGATGCGCGCCTGCCAGTCGCCGGCGCCGATCACCGTGCCGTCATAGAGCGCCGCATCCTTCAATGTCTCGCCACCGCCGAGCGGCTCCGAGCAGGAGCGGTCGTTCTGAGGGCCGGGCTTCGTCGGCCTGCCATGGCGCAGATCGTCGAGCAGCGCGCGGAAATTCTCCGGCGTCAGATCCTCGTAATAGTCGAAATTGATCTGCGCCATCGGCGCGTTGCAGCAGGCGCCGAGGCATTCCACCTCGAGCCAGGACAGCTTGCCATCTGCAGAAACGGTCGATTGCGGGCCGATCACCTCCTCGCAGACCTTCCGGATCGCCTCCGCGCCGCGCAGCGCGCAGGGCGTGGTGCCGCAGAGCTGGATGAAGTGCTCGCCGACCGGCTGCAGGTTGAACATGGTGTAGAAGGTCGCGATCTCCATGACGCGCATCGGCGCCATGTCGAGCTTGCGCGCCACCGCTTCGATGGCAGCGCGCGGCACCCAGCCGTGATGCTGCTCCTGCGCCTTCCACAACAGCGGAATCACCGCCGAGGCCTGCCGGCCCTGCGGATACTTGGCGATCTGCTGGTCGGCCCAGTTCTCGTTCGCCGGCTCAAAGGCGAAGGAGGCGGGCTGGACATGATCGGGGGCGAGACGACGGACGGACATCAGCGGTCAACTTCACCAAAGACGATATCGAGAGAGCCAAGAATGGCAGAGACATCCGCCAGCATGTGCTTGCGACACATGAAATCCATGGCCTGGAGATGGGCGAAGCCCGGCGCCTTGATCTTGCAGCGATAGGGCTTGTTGGTGCCGTCGGAGACGAGATAGACGCCGAACTCGCCCTTGGGCGCCTCGACCGCCGCATAGACCTCGCCGGCGGGTACCTTGTAGCCCTCGGTGTAGAGCTTGAAATGGTGGATCAGCGCTTCCATCGAGCGCTTCATCTCGCCCCGCTTTGGCGGCACCATCTTGCCGTCGAGCGAGGAGATCGGCCCGCCGCCATCGGGGCCAAGCAGCTTCTCGCAGCACTGTTTCATGATGCGCACGGACTGACGCATCTCCTCCATGCGGATGTGGTAGCGGTCGTAGCAGTCGCCGTTCTTGCCGACGGGGATGTCGAATTCCATCTCCTCGTAGCACTCGTAGGGCTGCGACTTCCGCAGATCCCAGGGCGCGCCGGAGCCGCGCACCATCACGCCCGAAAAGCCCCATTTCCAGCAGGTTTCGAGATCGACCACGCCGATATCGACATTGCGCTGCTTGAAGATGCGGTTTTCGGTCAAAAGCGTCTCGAGATCGTCGCAGACCTGCAGGAACGGGTCGCACCATTCGGCGATGTCGTGGATCAGCGAGACCGGCAGGTCCTGGTGCACGCCGCCGGGCCTGACATAGGCCGCATGCATGCGCGCGCCGCAGGCCCGCTCGTAGAAGATCATCAGTTTTTCGCGTTCCTCGAAGCCCCAGAGCGGCGGCGTCAGCGCGCCGACATCCATCGCCTGCGTGGTGACGTTGAGGATATGCGAGAGGATGCGGCCGATCTCGGAATAGAGCACCCGGATCAGCTGGCCGCGCCGCGGGACCGTGACGCCCATCAGCTTCTCGACCGCGAGCGAGTAGGCATGCTCCTGGTTCATCGGCGCGACATAGTCGAGCCGGTCGAAATAGGGCAGCGCCTGCAGATAGGTTTTGGCCTCGATCAGCTTCTCGGTGCCGCGATGCAGCAGGCCGATATGCGGATCGACCCGCTCGACGACTTCGCCGTCGAGTTCGAGGACCAGCCTGAGAACACCGTGGGCAGCGGGGTGCTGTGGCCCAAAGTTGATCGAAAAATTGCGGATGTTGTGCTCTGTCATGTCCGGCTCCGCTCAGCCCGTCTTCGCTTTTTCGTCGCCGGGCAGGACGTAATCGGTTCCTTCCCACGGGCTCAGAAAGTCGAAGTTGCGGAACTCCTGATTGAGCTTCACCGGCTCGTAGACGACGCGCTTCTGCTCGTCGTCATAGCGCACCTCGACATAGCCGGTCAGCGGGAAGTCCTTGCGCAGCGGGTAACCCTCGAAACCGTAATCGGTGAGGATGCGGCGCAGGTCGGGGTGGCCCGAGAACAGGATGCCATAGAAGTCATAGGCCTCGCGCTCGTACCAGTTAGCCGCGGGAAACACCTCGATCACCGAGGGAACCGGCGTCGCCTCGTCGGTCTGCACTTTGACCCGGATGCGCCGGTTGTGATGCGGCGCGAGCAGATGGTAGACGACGTCGAAACGCTTCTCGCGGCCGGGATAGTCGGCGCCGGCGATGTCGGTGAAATTGACGAAGCGGAAGCGCGGATCGGCATAGAGCTTGCGCAGAACCTCAACGATAGAACCCGCTTCGACGTGGATCGTCAGTTCGTCGAAGGTGACGGACGCGCCCGCAACCGCGCCGGGCAGCGCCGCCTTGATCTCGTCGCCAAGGGCCTGAAGATCGCTCATCGCCCTCACCTCTCGATCGTGCCGGTGCGGCGGATTTTCTTCTGCAGCAGCAGCACGCCGTAGAGCAGCGCCTCGGCCGTCGGCGGGCAGCCCGGCACATAGATGTCGATCGGCACGATGCGGTCGCAGCCGCGCACCACGCTGTAGCTATAGTGGTAGTAGCCGCCGCCATTGGCGCAGGAGCCCATCGAGATGACGTAGCGCGGCTCGGGCATCTGGTCGTAGACCTTGCGCAGCGCCGGGGCCATCTTGTTGGTCAGCGTGCCCGCCACGATCATCACGTCGGATTGGCGCGGGCTGGCGCGCGGCGCAAAGCCGAAGCGCTCGACATCGTAGCGCGGCATCGAGAGCTGCATCATCTCCACCGCGCAGCAGGCGAGCCCAAAGGTCATCCACATCAGCGAGCCGGTGCGCGACCAGTTGATCAGGTCGTCGGTGGCGGTGACGAGAAAGCCCTTGTCGGCGAGTTCGGCATTGATCGAGGTGAAGAAGGGGTCGCGCGCGCCCACGGGCTGTCCATCGGGGCCGAGCAGGCCCTTCGGGGCCGGCGCGACCAGCGGGTCGCCGCGATCGATCGCTGTGACTGCCATTCTGTTACCCTTGTGATGCCTCAACCGTCAGATGTGGCGCGAGCCCTGCGCCAGCGATGTGACGGTCAGTCCCACTCCAGCGCACCCTTGCGCCATTCATAAACGAAGCCGACCGTCAGCACGCCGAGGAAGATCATCATCGAGACGAAACCATACCAGCCGAGTCCGCCGAACGCGACCGCCCAGGGAAACAGGAACGCCACTTCGAGGTCGAAGATGATGAACAGGATCGCGACCAGATAGAAGCGCACGTCGAACTTCATGCGCGCATCGTCGAAGGCGTTGAAGCCGCATTCATAGGCCGAGAGCTTTTCCGGATCGGGATTGGAATAGGCGATCACGAAAGGCGCGATGAGCAGGGCCAGCCCGATGAAGGCCGAGACGCCGATGAAGATCACCAGCGGCAGATAATCGGCCAGCAGCGAGGGCGCCTGGAGTGTCTGCATCACGGTCTCCTCTCGCGCCGCCGCCAGACGCTCGCGCGCCGACCTGCATTGATCGACCTGTCGATTAGACCCTGCTTTGGAATGAAGCAAGAGTATGCCGCGTCGCACAATGCCGTCATTCGCGCAGAAGCGACCCGTCCTGCGGGAATGACGGGCGCTTTCCGTTTGAACCCGGATCGACGTCGCCGGAATTTTACCGCATAGCGCGGGCATCGCACTGGCAGAGCGCGTCGCGCCGCGACACACTGCGGTCGAATCGCTTCGGGCCGCTACCGGCCAGCCACCGAGAAAGGCGTCCCATGGAGCTGCGTTGGCGACGGTTCGCTGTACTGGCTGGCGTGATGGCCACGCTGTGCCCCGCCGGTATCGTCCGGGCCGAGCCGATCGACCTGATGCGCGCCACCTGTGCCGATTTCGTTGCGATGAACGGTAATGACCGCAGCCAGATTTCGCTCTGGCTGGCCGGGTATTTCGCCGGTGGGGCACAGCGTCCGATGCTCGACATCGAGAAGATCGCCGCCGCGCCCGAGGCTCTGGCCGAGATCTGCGCCAAGACGCCCCAGGCTCCCCTCATCGGCGCGGAAACGCGCGCCGTATTCATCCCGCCGCCGGCGCCCTGACCCGTGCCGACCCGGGACCGCGTCGCGCCGCTGCTGGCGCTTGCCTGCATGCTTGCGGCCGCGACGACCGCATCGGCGCAGGACGGTCAGACCATGCGAGCGCCCCTGCCCCCGTCGCGCCCCTACGATCTCGACCTGCCGCCGCCCCAGCGCCAGCCGGTGATCGTCGTACCGGCCGCACCTGCCGCGCCGCCGCCGGCTGCCGCTGCTCCGGCCGCTCCGGCCTCGAATGCGGGTTCGCCGCTTGCCGTGGAACCCGACGAGGATGAGGGGCCGGAATGGCCGAAGCTCACACCCGGCCAGAAGGCCGGGGCCGAGCCGCAATTCGACCCCAACGAGAAACCTGAGAAACCCGGAATCTCGACCGACCCGGGAACCTCGATCGTCTGCCTGCCGCCGACACTGAAGGCGATCCTGAACAAGATCGTCGACAGATTCGGCGCGGTGAAGGTGACCTCGACCTGGCGGCCGCCGTGGCGGGCGCGGCGCGGCTCCTATCACAAGCGCTGCGAGGCGATGGATTTCCGGGTGCCGGGCGTGCGCCCGCGCACCGTGCTGGACTATGCCCGCTCATTGCCAGAGGTCGGCGGCAACAAGGTCTACTGGAACGGGCTGATCCATATCGACACCGGCCCGCGCCGGCCCTGGTGAGCCTGCGCCGGACCGGCGTTCAGTTTCCGGCAGCCTCCATGCCCTTCTCGGCCAGCACGCGGCGCGCCACATCGCCATTGAGGAAGGCGATCAGAGCCTTGCCCGCTTCGGCCTGCGCGGCCCCCGTGCCGAGCCCGCCGGCATAGGTCGTGTAGTTCTGGATTTCGCGCGGCAGCGGCCCGACCAGCGTCGCGCCCTTGACGGCGAGGATCTCGCTGATCTGGTGGATGGCGAGATCGGCCTCGCCGGTGACGAGCCGCTGGGCGACGAGCCCGCCCGGCACCAGCACGGCCTTGGCCCTCACCACATCGGCGATGCCCATCGTCTCCAGCAGCTTCGAGAAATAGATGCCGCTGGAGCCGCCTGCGGCCGGGTCGATATAGGCGACCTTCGTCGCCGCCAGCAGCGCCGCCTTGAAGCTCTCGACCGTCCTGATGTCGGGCTGGGCAGCGCCCTCCTTCACCGCGACGCCGACGGCGGTGCGCGCGAGGTTGACCGGCGTCCCGGCGACAATCTTGCCCTTGTCGGCCAGTTCCCTGATCACGGCGGGCGTCACCACCGCGACGTCGAAAGCCTCGCCGCCGAGGATCCGGCGCTGCAGCGCGCCGGCCGTGTCGTTGTCGACGATGAGCTTGTGGCCGGTCTGCTTTTCGAACTCCGGCGTGATCGCCAGCACGATCGGCTTGAAGGCGCCGGCCGTCAGCACCCTGATCTCGGCGGCGGATGCAGGCGACAGCGCCGCAAGGGCGGCGAGAATCAGGGCAGGTGCAAGGATGCGGCGCATGGGGACCTCCAGAAGCAAGGCCGGTCGTGCGACCGCCCTTTGCGCTGACAGGTAGCCGAGCCCGTGCGCAAGGCAAGAGTTCCGAAACGGAACGCCGCCAGCCATCGCGATTGTGATGATGAAGGGACAATGGCGCGGGCGACGGGGCTCGAACCCGCGACCTCCGGCGTGACAGGCCGGAAAACATTGAACGATCTCAATGTCGTGTTACCATAATTACCGTCGAAGCCGGTAGCTAACTGACGAAAAGTGTAATGGCCCGATATAAGTGAGCAAGCGACAGGATGATCGTCGGCATCCACGCCATGCCCAACATCCTCGGGATGGCTGCAGAAACCAGAGGATCTAACGACGCTCGACCTCGGCGGCGACTTATTGTTGGATCCTGCCTGAGCCGTCGAGGACTGACCGCCCGTGCTACAACTTGAACTGCGGCTTCCAGCTCTTGACCAACGCCTCATCGTCCTCGTCGACGAGGTGTTCTTGGCCGATGGCACCAGAGGACAAGATCGTCAGCGTCGTGCCATAACGCCCCAGGTCGACGACCTGCTCGCGGGCTTTCGCCCTGCTCGTCACCTCGACCCAGAACCTGACGGTTATCTCATCGTCGAGCGTTTCACCGGCCAGGACGCGACCTGCATTTGAGGCGAGGAAGGCCGCGCCAGTTCCATCCGCCATCGTTGCCACTTCATCCTGGACGGCCGGCGCAGAGAGCCGGACTCGGCCGCGGCGACGCGATAGGCTGGGCCGTTATTGGCCCGATTCCGCTGCGGAGTTCCAGCATGTCACTCGATCACGCCCTTCGCGACAGGGTTCTCGCCGCCGTCGAGGCCGGGTTCGACGAGCAGATCGGTTTCACTCGCGAACTTGTCCGCTTCGCTTCGCTGCGCGGTCAGGAGCACACGATCCAGGATTTCATCTTTCGGGCGATGAGGCAGCGCGGCTTCGCCATGGACCGCTTCGCCATGGACCGGCAGGCGATCGCGGCCCATACCGGCGGCGCGCCGTTTTCTGAGACCCATTCCGAGGCGCCCATCATCGTCGGCATCCATCGGCCGCGCGAGGAGGCGGGCCGTTCCCTGATCCTGCAGTCTCACGTCGATGTGGTGCCGACCGGCCCCCTCGACCATTGGACGCATCCGCCGTTCGATCCGGTGATCGAGGGCGACTGGCTTTATGGCCGCGGCAGCGCCGACATGAAGGCGGGCGCGGCCGCCAACATCTTCTGTCTCGACGCGCTGAGGCGCATCGGTCTGCAGCCGGCCGCGACAGTCTATGTCGAATCCGTCGTCGAGGAGGAATCGACCGGCAACGGCGCGTTGATGACGCATCTGCGCGGCTATCGCGCGGAGGCCGCCCTGATACCCGAACCGGAATACGAGATGCTGGCGCGCGCCAACGCCGGCGTGATCTGGTTCCAGTTCGAGGTGCGCGGCGTGCCGGTGCATGTGCGCGAGATGGGCGCGGGCGCCAATGCGATCGACGCCGCCTATCGCGTCATCGCCGCATTGCGGACGCTGGAAGCGGAGTTCAACGCCGAGAAGGCCGGCCGCGAACATTTCGAGGATCAGGCTCATCCGATCAACCTGAACATCGGCAAGATCGAGGGCGGCGACTGGGCCTCGTCCGTGCCGTGCTGGTGCAGGGTCGATTGCCGCGTCGGTCTTTATCCCGGCGTCGCCGCTGCGGAGATCGCGCGCCGCATCGAGGACTGCATCAGGGCCTGCGCGCGGGCCGACGGCTTCCTCGCCAACAATCCGCCCAAGGTGACGTTCAACGGCTTCTGGGCCGAAGGCTATGTGCTGGAGCCCGGCAGTGAGGCCGAGGCGGTGCTCGCCGGGGCGCATCAGGCGGCGCTCGGCAAGCCGCTGAGGAGCTTCATGACACCGGCCTATCTCGATGCGCGCGTGCACGCGCTCTACGACAGGATTCCGGCGCTCTGCTACGGCCCGATGGGCGAAAACATCCATGCCTTCGACGAGCGGGTCAGCCTTGCCTCGGTCAAGCGCATCACAGGTGCGATGGCGCTGTTCGTGGCGGAATGGTGCGGGCTTGAGGATGCCAAGGGGTGAGCCGCAGGCATGCGTCCGGGCGTTTGCTGCCGGCTCCGGCCTATGGCGTGGCGACATGGACGGCGGGACGCCGCCCTTGCGTCCAGCGGCCGTCCAGCGCGCGTTCGATCTGCGCCGCCAGTTGCAGCAAAAGCCCGTCATGGCCCTGACGCGCCTGCGCCTGGATGCCGAAGGGCAGGCCGTTCTCCTGCGTCGCCATCGGCAACGAGAGGCCTGGAATGCCGCAGAGGTTGGACAGAGGCGTATAGGCGAAGAATGTCCAGAGATTGCAAAACCAATCCAGGACGTCGGGATTGTCGCTGATCGTCAGATAGCCGGTCGTGCCGATCAGAGGCGTCGGCCGCGCCGTGATCGGCGTCAGGATGATGTCCCACTCCTCGAAGAAGGCGCCAAAGGCCCGCGCGGTCGTGTTGAAGACCGCCTGCATCCGGTAGCGCTGCGCATAGGACATGTCCTTTCCAGCCTCCCAGATGCGGATGTTGATCGGCTCGATCAGACCGGGCGGCGGGGCGGTGAGGCCTCGCGCGTCGAGCAGGCCGTTGATGACCTGCGCGAAATTGCTGATGTAACATGTGGTCTGGGCCGCGAAGGCGGCGCGCAGATCGACCTTGGGCAAGGCCCAGTCGACATGATGGCCGAGTCCTTCGAGGAGCCGGCCGGCCTTCTCCAGTTCGGCGACGATCGCCGGCGTGGCGCGAAAATCGCCCCATTCATGGGAAAGCGCGATGCGTAAAGGCGCAGGATCGCGCTTTATCAGCTCGCCATAGGGCTCGGGTGGTGTCCAGTAGGGCATGAATTCGCCGGGCGCCCCGCCGCGGCAGGCGTCGACGAAGGCCGCCGTGTCCCGGACGCTGCGGCTCTGGCAGCCCTGCGTCGAGACATAGCCAGTGATGTCGGACATGGCCGGCGCGATGGAGAAGACGCCGCGCGAGGCCTTCAGCCCGATATTGCCGTTGAAGCCGGCGGGGATACGGATTGAGCCGCCGCCATCAGTGGAATGCGCCATCGGTAGGACGCCAGCCGCCACCGCTGCGGCCGCTCCAGCCGACGAGCCGCAGGTGGTGTAGTCCGTGTTCCACGGGTTGCGCGTGACATAGACCGCCGGATTCTCGGCCGAGCTGCAGACGCCGAATTCAGGTGTGGTGGTGCGCCCCATCAGGTTGAGGCCGGCCTTGCGCATGCTATTCGTGAGCCAGCTATCGCTTAATGGACGGTTGCCGCGCATGAACAGCGATCCCTGCTCCTGCAGGCGTCCCTTCAGCGTCGGCCCCAGATCCTTCATCAGGAACGGCACGCCGGCGAAAGGGCCGGTGGGATCCAATCCGTCCTTCCACGGATCGGCGACGACGTCATCGAAGATCTCCACGACCGCGCTCAACGCCGGATTGATCCTTTCGACGCCAGCCGCGACCTGCGCCGCTAGTTCACTCGCCGTCACCTCGCCTTTGCGGACACGTTCGGCGAGTCCGACCGCGTCATGGGCGGCCCATTCGTCCCAGCTCATCGCCAATGTCATGCGCAATCCAGCCTGTGGCTCAGGCGTTGTCGCCGGTCGCGAAATCGCGGCCCGGTGCCGCCTCGATCAGGCTGCGCGTGTAGGGGTGGGACGGAGCCGAGAAGACATCGACCGTCCTGCCCTGTTCGACGACGACGCCCTTTTCCATCACAACGAGGCGGTCGCAGATCTGAGCAGCGACGCGCAGGTCGTGGGTGATGAACAAGATCGCCAGATCGAAGCGCTTCTGCACGTCGTCGAGCAATTGCAGCACCTGCTTCTGCACTGAGACGTCTAGCGCCGAGACCGCCTCGTCCGCGATCAGTATCTCTGGCTCCATGGCGAGCGCACGCGCAATCGCGATGCGTTGGCGCTGTCCACCGGAAAACTGGTGCGGGTAGCGTTCCAGCGCCGAGGGCTGCAAGCCTACGAGCGTCATCAGTTCGCGCGCCCGCGCGAACGCGGCGCTCGCAGACTGCCCGAAATTCATCGGCCCCTCGACAATTGTGTCGCCAACGGTTCGGCGCGGATTGAGCGAGCGGAACGGATCCTGGAAGACGACCTGAATCTTGCGTCGATAGGGCCGCAGCTTTCTTTCCGGCATTCCGGCGATGTCGATGTCGGGCACCAGAATCTGGCCCGCGCTGGGCGGCATCAGCCTGGCGATGCAACGCGCCACCGTGGTCTTGCCGGAACCCGATTCGCCGACGATGCCGACCGTTTCGCCCCGCCTGATGCGGATCGCGACATCCGAGGCGGCGATGACGACGCGCTGCTTCTTGAACAGCCCGCCCGAGCGATAGGTCTTGCAAAGGCCGGCCGTCTCGAGCGCGAGCGCCCCTGTCGGCTGCGGCCGCTGCGCCGGCTTCAGCACCGGCACGGCCGCGATCAGCATCTTCGTATAGGGGTGCTGCGGGCGATGCAGGACCTGTCTGGCCGCGCCCTGCTCGACCACCCTTCCCTTCTCCATCACCACCACGCGGTCGGCGATCTCTGAGACGACGCCAAAATCATGGGTGATGAAGAGCACGCCGGTGCCGCGCCGCTCCTGCATCTCCTTGATCAGCTTCAGGATCTGCGCCTGCGTGGTGACGTCGAGCGCCGTCGTCGGCTCGTCGGCGATCAGCAGCGCGGGATCGAGGATCAGGGCTGCCGCGATCATGACGCGCTGGCGCTGACCGCCCGAAAGCTGATGCGGATAGGAGGCGTGCATGCGCTCGGGGTCGGGCAGTCGCATCGATTCGAGTACGGCCAGAACGCGGGCGCGCCGTTCGGGCTGGCCGAGATCGGTGTGTATCCGCAGCACCTCCTCGATCTGGTCGCCGATGGTCAGCACCGGGTTCAGGGCCGTCATCGGCTCCTGGAAGATCATCGCCATGCGGTCGCCGCGCAGCGCGCGCAAACGTTGCGGGGTCGCCGCGAGCACATCCTCGCCAGCGAGTCTGATCGCCCCCGCGACAGGCCTGAGCACCTTCGCCAGGAGGCCCATCACCGAGAAGGCCATGACCGATTTGCCCGAGCCGGACTCGCCGACCACACAGACGATCTCGCCGGGCGAAACCGAGAAAGAAACGTTCTCGACCGCGTGCGCCCGGTCGCTGCCGCCAGGCAGCGCGATACTCAGGCCGGAGACGTCCAGAACCGGCGTCGGCGAGGCAGGTATCGACGCGTCATTCATCGCCCGGCCATTTTCGGGTCGAGTGTGTCGCGCAGGCCGTCGCCCAGCATGTTCACCGCCAGGACCGTGAGCCCCAGGAAGATACCGGGATAGAGGATGTTGTGCGGGAAGACCCGGAACAGATTGCGCCCCTCCGCCATGATATTGCCCCAGGTTGGCGTTTCGGGCGGAATGCCGATACCGAGGAAGGACAGGATCGCCTCGACCAGAATGGCCGACGCGGCGATGAAGGTGCCCTGCACGATCAGCGGAGCCGCCGTGTTGGGCAGGATGTGGCGGATCAGCAACTGCGGGATGCGCGTGCCAGACATGATCGCCGCCTCGACATAGGGCTCCTCGCGCACCGACAGCACGATCGAGCGCACGAGCCTCACCACGCGCGGGATCTCCGGCACGATGATCGCGATCACCACCGCGAGCAGCCCGGCCCGAAAGAGCGAAACGACGGCGATGGCTAGCAATATCCCCGGTATAGCCATCAATCCGTCCATGACGCGCATGATCGGCCCATCGAGCCAGCGCACATAGCCCGCGATGAGGCCGATCAAGAGGCCGAGCGCGACGCTGACCAGCGCCACCGTCACCGCGATGACCAGCGAGATGCGCGCGCCATAGACGACCCGGCTGTAGACGTCGCGGCCGAGCGAATCCGTGCCCATGCGGTGCTTGAAGGTGCTGGTCGCGCCGTCATCGGCCTGGATCGTCCGCTCGAAACCGGGAAGGCGGTTGCGCGTGCTCGGATTGATCGCGGTCGGATCGAGGGTGCCGAGCACCGGCGCGAGCAGGCCGATCGTGGCCATGATCAGCAGGATGCCGCCGCCGATGGCCACCGCCCCGTTGCGCAGCAGGCGGGCGAAGATCGTCTTGACCGGAGCGACCGGCGCGGCGGCGATCGGCGCGAGGATGGTCGGTTCGACGCTCAATAGCGTATCCTCGGATCGAACAGGCTGTAGGCGAGGTCGATCAGGAGGTTGATGCCGACATAGACCCCGGAGAAGAGCAGGATCACGGCCTGGATGGTCGGATAGTCGCGCGCCAGCACGGCGTCGACGGTCAGCCGGCCCAGCCCGGGAATGGCGAAGACGCTTTCGGTCACCACCACCCCGCCGATCAGCAGCGCGATGCCGATGCCGACCACGGTGACGATCGGCACGGCCGCGTTCTTGAGCGCGTGGCGGAACAGGATTTTCCGCTCCACCTGCCCCTTGGCGCGGGCGGTACGGATGTAATCCTCGTTCAGCACCTCGAGCACACTGGCGCGCGTCATCCGGGCGATCAGCGCGATGTAGATCACCGACAGGGTCAGCGCCGGGAGCACCAGCCGCTGCACATAGCCGCCGAAGCCTTGCGAGAACGACTGGTAGCCCTGCACCGGGAACCAGCCGAGCGTGATCGCGAAGACGTAGATCATCAGATAGCCGATCACGAAGACCGGCACCGAGAAGCCCAGCACCGAGAACCCCATGACGATGCGGTCGATCCAGGAGCCGTGCCTGTAGGCCGCCAGCACGCCAAGCGGGATCGCGACGGTGATTGCGATCAGCATGGTCGCGATGGCGAGCGAGAGCGTCGGCTCGATGCGGCCGACGATCAATTCGGCGATCGTCTTCTTGAAGAAGAAGCTCTCGCCGAGATTGCCGGTCAGCAGGTTCCCGGCCCAGATCATGAACTGGGCCAGGATCGGCTGGTCGAGCCCGAGCCGGTTGCGGATCAAAGCGATCTGCTCGGTGCTGGCATTGTCGCCGGCGATCACCGCCGCAGGGTCGCCGGGTGTCAGGCGCAGCATCAGGAACACCAGCACCGCGACGATCACGAGGACCGGGATCGCCGAGAGCAGGCGTCGCAGGATATAGCCGAGCATCAGGCGTCCTTCCGCAGGCGCGGCCGCATCAGGCTCATTTCTTCTCGACGTTCCAGAACACAGGCGCCGGCGCGGTCAGGATGCCGGTGATGTTCGAGCGCGCCGCGATCGGCACGTTGTACTGGCCAAGATGGACATGGGTCACGACCTCGCGCCAGCGCAGTTGCACGGCCTCGGCTATCGCCTTCTGCTTGGCCGGATCGGGCTCGCGGGCGAAATCGTCGCGCAGCTTCTCCATCTGCTCGTCGCAGGGCCAGCCGAACGCCGCCTTGTCGCAGCTCGCATTGAAGAAGCCCGCCATCACCGGGTTCAGGATGTCGGCCGAAACCCAGGAGGTCTGCATGACGTTCCAGCCGCCCTTGTCGATCGGATCCTTGCGGACGCGCCGTGAGACGACGGTCTGCCAGTCGGAGGACTGCATATCGACCTTGAAGCCGCCCTTTTCCATCAGTTGCTTGGCGACAGGACCGAGATTGGTCAGCGACTGCAGGTCGGTCGAGTGCAGCAGCACAATCGGCTTGCCGTCATAGCCGGCCTCCTTCAGCAGTTCCTGCGACTTCCTGAAGTTCGACTCCAGCAAGCCGTCCATGCCCTTCTCGGAAGCCATGGGCGAACCGCAGACGAACATCGCCTTGCACGCCTGATAATATTCCGGGTTGCCGACTGTGGCCTCGAGAAAATCCTTCTGGTTGAGCGCATAGCTCACCGCCTGGCGGATCTTGGGATTGTCGAAGGGCGGCTGGGTATGGTTGAACCGCATCGTATATTGCAGGCCGAGCGGGTTGTAGTTCCACAGCTTGATCTTGCTGTCGCTCTGCAGCAGCGGGATGAGATCGAAGGCCGGTTGCTCGACCATGTCGATCTCGCCCGCCAGCAGCGCGTTGACCGCCTGCTGCTGGTCAGTGACCGCAAGCCACTCGATGCGGTCGATCTTGGCTACCTTGCCGCCGGAGAGGCCGTTGGCCGGTTCCGCGCGCGGCTTGTAGTCCTTGAACTTGGTGTAGACGATCTTGTCGCCGGGCTTCCACTCGTCGAGCTTGAGCACGAAGGGGCCAGAACCGACGAATTCGGAGATCTGCGTGTTGGGGTCGGTCTTGGCCACGCGCTCGGGCATCATGAAGGGCACGTTGGACGAAGGCTTGCCGAGGCCGAAGATCAGAAGGCCGGTCGGCGACTTCAGCTTGACGGTGAAGCTTTTGGCGTCGTCGGCAGCGATCGTTTCGACAAAAGTCATCAGTTTCTGGCCAACCGGGTCGCGGGCCGACCAGCGCCTGATCGAGGCGATGCAGTCCTCGGATGTCACGGCCTTGCCGTCATGCCACGTCAGGCCGTCGCGCAGGGTGAACTTGTACGTCAGCTTGTCGGGCGATTCCGTGAAGGTGTCGACCATCTGCGGCTTGATGTCGCCCTTCTCGTCCATCGAGAACAGGGTGTCGTAGATCATGTAGCCATGGTTGCGGACGATATAGGCCGTGGTCCAGATCGGATCGACGATCTTCACATCTGAATGCATCACGATCTTCATTGTCGTCTGCGCTTGGGCCAGGCTGCTACCGGCCAGCAGCGCAGCGGCTGCCGTGGCGATCGTCCAACGCGACATCATGAGCTGATCTCCCCTTTGGCCGGTCATACGGCCGGTTCTTGTCGATCTCGACGTGTCGATGGGTATCTGCGGCGGCCAACAGCGCCATCCGCGATGACGGCGCGGTGCCCATGCAGGGCCCATGCCAAGGAAGCTCACGCGAAAGCCAAGCCGCGTCAACCGCTCAGGCGCCAAGCCGCGCCATAAGCCCGGCCATCAGCCTGATCCGCCGTGGCAGGCTGTCGATCTCGATATGCTCCTCCAGGGTGTGGTAGCCCGCGCCCAGCAGGCCGAGCCCGTCAAGCGAGGCGATGCCGGCCGCTCCCGTGAAATTGGCGTCCGAGCCGCCACCGGCCGAGCCATGATCGAGCGGCCAGCCGAGTTCGCCGGCGACCCCGCGCGCCGTCTCGTAGAGCGCTAGCGTCGCGGCGTCCGGCTCCCAGACCGGCCGCGTCACGCCGCGGCTGACGGTGAAGCCGGTGCCGTCCTCCTCGCGCATGGTCAGGGCCAACATGCGCTCGACGCCACGGTCAAGGTCGGACTGGCGCTTGGCCATGCTGAGCGCCTCGGCCCGGCAGGTCGTCGGCACGCAATTGACCCATTGCCCGCCATGGATGACGCCGACCGAAAAGGTGCAATCGTCGTCGCTCATCGCCTCGATCGCGAGAAGCTGACGCGCCATCATGCTCACCGCCGAGCGGCCATCCTTCAGTCGCGCGCCGGCATGGCTCGGGCGTCCTTCCGCCAGCAGGTCGAAGCGCGCGATGGCGTAGCGCCCGGTCACGACGGCGTCGTCGGGCCGTCCGGGCTCGGGCACAAGCACGAATCTGCGCTTGCCCGCCTGCTCCATGATGATGTCGCGGGTCCCGGGACTGCCGATTTCCTCGTCGCTGGTGTAGAGCACGCTGACCGGCAGCGGCGTCGCGACGCCGGCATTCTTCAGGGCTGAGATCGCCTGCAGCGCGGCATAGGCGCCGCCTTTCATGTCGAGGATGCCGGGACCGTAGCAGCGCGAGCCATCCCGCCGGAACGGTAATTTCTCCAGCGTTCCGACTGGGTGCACGGTATCGAGATGCGACATCACGAGGATGCCGGGCTCGCCCCGGCGCGGATGCGGGAACTCGCCGAGAACACAGTCGCCGAGGCCCTCTGGGCCGGGAATGCGGGTGATCGCAGCGCCTGCCGCCGCAGTGTCGGCCGCAGCCAGATCCATCATCCGATTGACGGCGGCCGTATCGAAGGTCGGGCTCTCGCATTCGATCCAGGGCCTTAGGCCGGCCAGCAGCGCCTCGGTGTCGAGCGACAGGGCGTTCGGGTCCATTACGCCGCCGCCCGCGTCTCGACGAGGCGGGCGAGCAGGCTCGCGCCGATCGGCAGGATGCCGTCATCCAGCACGAAGGCCGGATTATGCACCGGCACGTCGCCCCTGTGGCCGACCCAGGCATAGGCGCCGGGCACCAGGCGCAGCATGTCGGCGAAATCCTCGCTGCCCATCACCGGCCTGGGCTGCGTCAGCACATTGGCGGGGCCGACGATTTCGGCGGCGACCGCCGCTGCGGCCTCTGCCTGCGGGCCGTGATTCACCAGCACGTCGAAGATGTTGCGGATATCGACCTCGATCGCGACGCCGAACGTCGCGGCGATGCCGGCCGCGATCTCGCGCATGCGGGTGCGGACCAGTTCGCCGGTCTCGGCCGAGAAGGTGCGGATCGTGCCGGCGAGTTCGGCCTCCTCGGGAATGACGTTGTAGGCCGAGCCGGCATTGACCTTGGTGATCGAGAGCACGGCGGCCTCGCGCGGATCGGAATTGCGGCTGACGATGGTCTGCAGCGCGCCTGCCAGCGTCAGCGCGACAACGACCGGGTCGCGGCCCAGATGCGGCATCGCGCCATGGCAGCCCTTGCCGGTGATCCTGATGTCAAAGAAATCCGCGCCCGCCATGGCGGGGCCGGGAAAGACGGCGATCTGGCCAAGGTCGAGATTGGGCGCGTTGTGCAGGCCGTAGATCTCGTCGCAGGGAAAGCGCTCGAACAGCCTTTCCGCAATCATCGTGCGAGCCCCGCCCAGCCCCTCCTCGGCCGGCTGGAAGACGAAGATCGCGGTGCCCCTGAAGCCGTCGTTCTCGGCGAGATAGCGCGCCGCGCCGAGCAGCATGGCAGTGTGCCCGTCATGGCCGCAGGCATGCATCTTTCCCGGCACCGTCGAGCGCCATGGCAAATTGGTGATCTCGTGGATCGGCAGCGCGTCCATGTCGGCGCGCAGGCCGATGCGCCGCCCCACCCCGCCCTTGCCGTGCAGGATGCCGACAACGCCGGTCTTCCCGATGCCGCGATGGACCTCCACGCCCCATTGCCCGAGCTTTTCGGCGACGATGCCCGAGGTGCGCTCCTCCTCGAAGCCGATCTCGGGATGGGCATGAAGGTCGCGGCGGATCGCGGTCAGTTCGTCCGCGAAGGCGTCGATCTCGGGCAAGGTCGGCACGGTTCTTGATCTCCTCGAAACGAAAATCGGCTCAGCCGAAGGCGGGGCCAAGCGGCGCGGTGCGCAGGCCGCGCCGCAGCCGTCGCCAAGGCAGCGCGGACGGATCGACCGGCATCGGGCCGGGCGCGGCGCAGACCAGGATGGTCTCGGCTATCGGCTCGAAATCGGCGCGGAAATGCACCGAGCTCTTGTTAACGAGGATCGCTTGCTCGGTCGGCTCGATGCCGACCTGCCGATACATCGCCTGATCGGCCATCTGCGCCTTGCGCGAGCCTACGACGATGCGCACGCCGCCGATCCGCAAGCAGGCGCTCGGCCCTAGATTCATCCGGGAGCCGCCGTAAAACGGCCCCGGCGCGACGAAGCGCCCATCCGAAAGATGCTCGACGAGAAACTCGCCTTCAAGCGGGAGATCGCCGGGAATGCCCGATTTTGCTCCCAGCGAAAGGTTGATCGTGGCGCCGACACCTGCCGCATGGGCTATTTGCGCCGCCGCCGGATCGACGATCACGCCGATCGCGGCGCGCTTTGCGCCGTTGCGCACCAGCGCATGCGCCATTCCCATCGTGTCGGAATCGCCGCCCGCGCCCGGATTGTCCTGCGTATCGGAGATGACGATCGGCTTCGTCGCCGAGACCGCCAGCCGCATCGCTTCGCGCACGCCGGCGTCGGGATCGAAGACCCGGCCGTTGAAGGCAGCCTCGCTTTTCATCACGCGCGCCATCACCGCATCAGCCGCACTGTCAGCATGCTCTTGCGTCGCGCCATAGGCCAGCACCGTCGCGCCGCAATCGGGAAAATCGGCGGCCGGGAAGCCCGGCAGGAAGGAGAGCGTCGGCACCGCCTCGCCCTCGAGCGCGGCGAGTTCGGCATAGATCGTCCTGCAGGGCTCCATCGCGGTGGCCTGCCAGGCGATCGGGATCAGATAGGGAATCTGGCGAAAGGCCTTGGCCGGCCGTTCCGCCTTGCCCAGAAGCGCCGCCAGCACATCGGCGGCGCGGCTGCCGGTCAGCGCCATATCGACATGGGGATAGGTGCGATAAGCCATGAGCGCGTCGGCCATCTCCATCATCAGCTTCGTGACGTTACCGTGCAGGTCGAGGCTGGCGACGAGGGGAATGTCGGGTCCGATCGCGGCGCGCACGCGGCGCAGCACCTCGCCCTCACCGTCATCATGGTTCTGCGCGACCATGGCACCGTGAAGATCTAGATAGACGCCGTCGAGCGGCAGCGCAGCGGCAATGCGCGCGGCGAGTTCGTCGGCCAGCGTCTCGAAGGCATCCGCTGTGACGTGGGCGGAGGGGCTGGCGGCGCACCATAGCGTGGGCGCCATCTCCCAGCCGCGGGCGCGTGCAGTCTCGACAAAGCCGGACGCGCCGACATTGACGTTCTTCACGGCGCCATAGATCGCATCGCCGCGCGCCAGAGAGGGCCAGCCGCCACCCTGGAGAAAGGCGTCCATCCCCGCTTTGCTTGGAGCGAAAGTATTGGTTTCGTGCAGGAAACCGCCGAAAGCAATGCGAGGGGGCATGCGAGGCTCCGATCGGGGAGCAGCCAGCTAATCACGCGAACAGGTACGATCCAAGGTCGAATTAGCGGCGGCCTGGCTCAATCAGGCGGCATCGCGATACGGCGCGTCCGGGCCGGCAAGCCGACTTCGAACGCAGAACTGGGACGGAGCCAACCGGCATGAGCGGCCCACAGCGTTTCATGTCAGGGTGAGACACCACAAATTAAGCGGGTCAACGACATCGACTCGTTCGATTTCGGGATCGATCATCAAGAGACCTTTCACGGACGAACCCAATCTGGTTCCAGCGCGGCAGGACGCCGGTCACAATACAAAGCGTCGTCATGGCGCGATCATTCCGCAGCCTTCAACTTGGGCATCTCGACATCGTGCCGCGCCAGCGGGCGATTGCCGGCAAGCTTGCGCATCAGTACGTAGAACACCGGCGTCAGGAAGATGCCGAAAGCGGTGACGCCGATCATGCCGGCGAAGACCGCGATGCCCATGGCCTGCCGCATCTCTGCGCCCGCGCCGGTCGAGATAACCAGTGGCACCACACCCATCACGAAGGCGAGCGAGGTCATCAGGATCGGCCGCAGCCGCAAGCGGCTGGCCTCGATTGCGGCCTCGACCGGCGTGCGGCCCTCGAATTCGAGTTCGCGCGCGAATTCGACGATCAGGATCGCATTCTTGGCCGATAGTCCCACCAGCACGACAAGGCCGATCTGCGTGAAGACGTTGTTGTCGCCGCCGGTCCACCAGACACCGGCCATCGCCGCAAGCAGCCCCATCGGGATGATCATGATGATCGCGATCGGCAGAGTCAGGCTCTCATACTGCGCGGCCAGCACGAGAAAGACGAGCAGGATGGCGATCGGGAACACCAGCATGGCGGAGTTGCCGGCGAGGATCTCCTGATAGGTCAGCTCGGTCCACTCGAAGGCGAAGCCCTTCGGCAGCGTCTCCGCTGCGATGCGCTCGACCGCCGCCTGCGCCTGTCCCGACGAGTAGCCGGGAGCCGGCCCCGCATTGATGTCCGATGCCAGGAAGCCGTTATAGCGCATGGCGCGTTCCGGCCCGGTGTCGCTGCGCACGTTCAGGACGGCGCTCAGCGGCACCATCTCGCCGGTGCTGGAGCGCACGCGCAGCTTGCCGATATCCTCAGGCCGCGCCCGGAACGGCGCGTCGGCCTGCGCCCGCACCGTGTAGGTCCGGCCGAACTTGTTGAAGTCGTTGACATAGGACGAGCCGAGATAGATCTGCAGCGTGTCGAAGACATCCGTCACCGCGACGCCGAGCTGGCGCGCCTTGGTGCGGTCGATATCGGCATAGAGCTGCGGAACATTGACCTGGAAGCTCGAAAACATGCCCGCGAGCTCCGGCGCAGCTCCTGCCTTGGCCATGAAGGCCTGCGTCGCATCGTTCAGCGCCTTGTAGCCCAGGCCCGCGCGGTCCTCGATCTGCAGCTTGAAGCCGCCGATCGTGCCGAGTCCCTGCACGGGCGGCGGCGGAAACATCGCGATGAAGGCTTCCTTGATGCCGGAGAACTGGCCGTTGAGCTGCATCGCGATCGCGGCGCCGCCGAGTGACTTGTCCTTGCGCTCCTCGAAGGGCTTCAGCGTCACGAAAACGATGCCGGCATTCGACGAGTTGGTGAAGCCGTTTATCGAGAGGCCCGGAAAGGCGATCGCGCTCTGCACGCCCGGATGCTTCAGGGCGATCTCGCTCATCTGCCGGATCACGTCCTCGGTGCGGTCGAGCGTGGCGGCATCGGGCAACTGCGCGAAGCCGACGAGATACTGCTTGTCCTGGCCGGGCACGAAGCCGCCCGGCACCGTGCGAAACAGCACGGCGGTGAGCCCGACCAGCACGAGATAGACGGCCATCATCAGCGTCTTGCGCGACAGGATGCGGCGCACGCCACCGCCATAGGCATCCGAAGAGCGGCTGAAGAATCGGTTGAAGCCGCGGAAGAACCAGCCGAGCGTCTTGTCCATGCCGCGCGTCAGCGCGTCTTTGGGCGCATGATGCGAGCGCAGCAGCAATGCCGCCAGCGCCGGTGACAGCGTCAACGAATTGATCGCCGAGATGACCGTCGAGATGGCGATGGTCAGCGCAAACTGGCGGTAGAACTGGCCCGTCAGGCCGCTGATGAAGGCGAGCGGCACGAAGACCGCGACCAGCACCAGCGCGATCGCGATGATCGGGCCGGAGACCTCGCGCATCGCCTTGTAGGTCGCCTCGCGCGGCTCCAGCCCCTGCTCGATGTTGCGCTCGACATTCTCGACCACGACGATGGCGTCGTCGACGACGATGCCGATGGCGAGCACCAGCCCGAACAGGCTGAGCGCGTTGATCGAGAAGCCGAAGAGATGCATCACCGCGAAGGTGCCGACGACCGAAACCGGGACGGCGACCAGCGGGATGATGGAGGCCCGCCAAGTCTGCAGGAAGACGATGACGACGAGCACGACAAGCGCGATCGCCTCCAGCAGCGTGGTGATCACCGCCTTGATCGAGGCGCGCACGAACTGCGTGGTGTCGTAGACGATCGAATAATCCACGCCCTCGGGCATGTTCTGCTTGATCTCCGCCATCGTGGTGCGGATCTGGTCGGATATCGTGATCGCGTTCGAGCCCGGAGCCTGGAAGACCGGAACAGCGACAGCCGGCTTGTTGTCGAGCAGCGAGCGCAGCGCGTAATCGGCCGCGCCGAGTTCGAGCCTGGCGATGTCGCGCAGCCGCGTCACGGCGCCCGACGCGCTCGTCTTGACGATGATCTCGCCGAACTCCTCCTCGCTCTGCAGGCGCCCCTGCGCGTTGACGGAGAGCTGCAGGTCGAGCCCGACCGCGCTGGGCGAGGCGCCGACGACGCCGGCCGCCGCCTGGACGTTCTGGGCGCGGATCTCGCGCACCACGTCCGCGGGCGAGAGCCCATGCTCGGCGACCTTCTGCGGATCGAGCCAGACGCGCAGTGAATAGTCGCCCGAACCGAAGAGCTGGACCTGGCCGACGCCGTCGATCCGCGCCAGCCGGTCCTTGACGTTCAGCACCGCGTAATTGCGTAGATAGGTCATGTCGTAGCGATTGTTGGGCGAGGTGATGTGCACCACCAGCATCAGGTCGGGCGACGACTTGATCGTGGTCACGCCGAGACGGCGGACCTCCTCGGGCAGGCGCGGCTCGGCCTGGCTGACGCGGTTCTGGACGAGCTGCTGGGCCTTGTCGGCGTCGGTGCCGAGCTTGAAGGTGACGGTCAGCGTCATCACGCCGTCGGTCGTCGCCTGGCTCGACATGTAGAGCATGTTCTCGACGCCGTTGATCTGCTCCTCGATCGGCGTCGCCACTGTTTCGGCGATGACGCGCGGATTGGCGCCGGGATACTGCGCCCGCACCACCACGGAGGGCGGCACCACCTCGGGATACTCCGAGATCGGCAGGATGCGCAGCGAGATCAGACCCGCGAGGAAGATCAGCACGGAGAGTACGCCCGCGAAGATCGGCCGGTCGATGAAGAATTTGGACAGGTTCATGGCGCGCCCCCCTTTGGAGCGGATGTCTTTGTGACGACACGTGCCGTCACGCTCGGGCTCGACCCGAGCATCTCAGGACAGAGATCTCGGGTCTGCGCTTCGCTTCGTCCGAGAACGACGCGTGCTGGGACAGTCAGCGTTGCGCGAGTTCGGTCTTGTCCGGCCCGCGCTTCAGCTCGGACTTCTCGGCCATGGGCACAGGCTCAGGCACCACGGTCGCGCCCGGACGGATGCGCTGCAGGCCGTTGACGACGATGCGCTCGCGGGGCTTCAGGCCCGACGTGACGACGCGCAGCCCTTCGTTCGTGGCGCCCAGCGTCACCTCGCGCCAGGTCGCCTTGTTGTCGTCCCCGACCACGAAGACGAACTTCTTGTTCTGGTCGGTGCCGACGGCGCGCTCGCTGATGACGAGGCCCTGCTCGGCCCGCGCCTGGCCCATCTGGACGCGCACGAACTGCCCCGGCAGCAGCCTGCCGTCGGGGTTGTCGAGAAGCGCCCGCGCCCGAATGGTGCCGCTGGCCGCATCGACGCCGTTGTCGACGAAGTGCAGCTTGCCGGTGATGTTCGCCGCCTCCGAGGTCGCGGTCGCGAGCCTGACCGGGATGCGCTCCAACGCGCGCTCGCCGCCCGGCAGGCTGGCCAGCGCGTCGAGCACCGTGCGCTCGTCGGCGTCGAACGAGGCATACACAGGATCGACCGAGACCAGCGTCGTCAGCAGCGGGGCCGAGGCGCCGCTGCTGACGAGATTGCCGGTGGTGATGCCGAGCCGGCCGATGCGACCACTGATCGGCGCGCGAATCTGGGTGTAGTCGAGGTTGAGCCGCGCCGTCTTCTGGGCGGATTCCGCGGCCCGCAGATTGGCCTGCGCCTCGCGCAAGCCATTGTAGCGGGTGTCGAGGTCCTTCTGCGAGACGTTGCGGTTGGCCATCAGCTGCTGGCCGCGCTCATGGTCGCTCGCTGCCAGCGCAACGCGCGCCTCCGCTGCCAGGACCTGTGCCTGCGCCCGCTCGAACTCGGCGAGATAGGGCGCCTGGTCGATGCTGATCAGCAAGTCGCCCTGGCTGACCAGCCCGCCTTCGCGGAAATGCACGGCCTCGACGACTCCTGAGACGCGCGAGCGCAGCTCGACGCGCTCGATCGCCTCGAGCCGACCGGAGAATTCGGCCCAGTTGACGATGTCGCGCGATTCGACGGTTGCGACCGAGACAGGTGTCGGCGGTGGCGTGGCCGGGGCAGCCGACGGGGTGTCGCCCTGGGCATTGCCGCCGAACAGGTTGAAGGCCAGCGCGAGGGTGGCGAGCGAGGCGCCAGCGGCGAGACCGCCGCCCAGCAGGCCGCGACGATGCGTTCCCTGGATCATGGGTTGGTTCCTTGAAATGCGAGAAAAGCTGATTGCTAAAGGCGCGAATTGGCACCTAGGACGGTGCGGTCAGAGCGTAGAAATCACTCACATGATGGCAGGCCCTGCAGAGGCAGGACTCGTTCTGCGGCACGCCGGCGTAAGCTGCGGGCCATTGTGTCGGGCCAGTCTGCACATGGTGGCGCACGCTAACACCCGCTTCCTGCAGTCGCGCCGCGTAAGCCGCGGCCTCGTCGCGCATCGGGTCGTCCTGCGCGCTGATCAGCAGGGCCGGCGCCAGACCGGCGAGCCGCGTGGCAGCGCTGGGAGCGGCATAGGGGTGGGCCGCCTTGTCGGGAGAGCCGAGATATTGCGCCCAGCCATCGGCCCAATGGCAGCCGACCGGGCCTGCATCGACCTCGCGCATTGAACAGGTCCCGAGGCACGCATCCAGCATCGGCGAGAGCAGGATCTGGCCGGCGAGCACCGGCCCGCGCCGGTCGCGCGCCATCAAAGCGAGCGCGGCGGCGAGATTGCCGCCCGCCTCCTCGCCCGCGACATAGAGCGGAGCATGTTTCGAGGCCCAGCGGGCGCGGCCCTTGCCGATTGCGACAAGCGCCCCGTAGGCCGCCTCGAGCGCTTCCGGGAAGCGATGTTCCGGCGCCAGCGGATAGTCGAGCGAGATCACCACGGCCCCGGCCTCGGCGAGCATTGTTGCCACCGCCTCGCCCTCGATGAGCGAGCCGCCGGTGAAGGAGCCGCCATGCAGATGTACGACGATCCCGGCTTCGGACGCGATCTCGGCAGGCGCATAGAGCCTCCCCGCCAGGGAGCCCGAACCAGCCGCGATCTTCTCCTGCCGCCAGAAGACGGCGCGGGGATTACGATAGGGTTGGACCGAGGTGGCGAGCATGGTGGCGCCTGTGCTGTTGCGATGCAGCATGATTTAGGTGATACTTGTGGCGCAATAAATGGCTCTTTCACTCATTCATTATTCCCACATGGAAATAATTGCAGCATGTTGAAACGACCGCCAGTGAGAGTTCAATGGATCAGCTTAGCGCCATGCGCGCCTTCGTCCGGGTCGTGGAAACCGGCACGTTTACGCGTGCGGCGGACTTGCTCGACGTCCCTAAGCCGACACTGACCAAACAAATTCAACAGCTGGAGGCGCATCTGCGCGTCAAGCTCCTGAACCGCACGACGCGGCGCGTCACCGTGACGATGGACGGGGCTGCCTATTACGAGCGCGCCCTACGCCTGCTCAGCGATCTCGACGAGCTCGATGCCAGCGTCACGCTAGCGCAGGCCCGCCCGAGCGGCCGTCTCCGGGTAGATTGCAGCTCGGCACTGGCGATCTCGGTGATCATCCCCGCGCTTCATGCATTCCACGGCCGCTACCCGGAGATTCAGCTCGATCTAGGCCTGAGCGACCGCGCGGCCGATTTGCTGGCTGAGAACCTCGACTGTGCCGTACGAGCGGGCGAGATTGCTGATCAGGGGCTGATCGCGCGGCGCATCGGCGAGATGCAGGTCATCACCTGCGCGGCACCCGAGTATCTCGCCCAGTTCGGCACGCCACAACATCCCCGGGAGATCGACGACGGTCACCGCATCGTCGCCTACCGCCCGGCGCTTGGCGGGCGCGTCCTGCCGATGATCTTCCAGAACCACGCCGAGACGATCGAGACGGCCGGCCGATACGTCATCTCGCTGAATGAAGGCATGGGCTATATCGCGGCTGGACTTGCCGGCCACGGCATCTTGCAGTTGCCGACCTTCATGGCGCGCGAGCCGATCGCGAAGGGGCGTTTGGTGCCGCTGCTGCTGGACTGGTGCACGGCACCCAAACCGTTGCACATCGTCTACCCGCCCAACCGCCATCTCAGCAACAAGGTCCGTGTCTTTGTTGACTGGCTGGCAGAGCTGTTCGCCAAAGACGCTCTCGACCAGATCAAGACGGCGCAGCCGGTCGAATAGAATGCTTCGTCATGATGAAAGCGTTCGCGGCAGGCTGCGGCGGACGTATCTCAGCGGGCAGGTGATTATATGCCCTATGGGGATGATCGGGCCACATTCGCGACGAAACCCGGATCGATCTTGGCGATAATTGCATGAGCCGCCTCGATGCGAGCCTGGTTCGGCCAGAAGCGGTTGGCCAGCATCACGATCGCTGTGCCACGCGCGGGCTGGAAAAGCGCATAGGCGCCGAAGCCTCCCGTCGAGCCGGTCTTCGACACGGTCCCGACCGCCGCACCGACGACCGGCTGTCCAGGCCGCTCCACGGCGTTCGCTTTCAGGACGAAATCCGGCTCTGCGCCCTGAAGCAGGTCGCCCAGCCGAGCCGGGGCGGCGTAAAGCTCCCAGCCGAGGCCCTGGTGCATGCGGCCGACACGGTAAAGGCCGGTGCGGGCCGCGACGAAGGCCGTGCCGAGATTTGTCCCGCTTCCGGCCGGTTCTGTCGATGCCGCGACGAAGCGGAGGAGGTCCCTCGCCGTGGTCTTCACGCCATAGGCTTCCTGGTCGAAGAGGCCGGGATTGACGCGCACCGGCGCGCCGTCGCGCGTGTAGCCCTGGGCATAATCGGCCCTGCGTGCGCCGGGAACGTCCAGGAACGTGTCTACGAGCGCGAGCGGCTCCAAGACCTTATCTGCCAGAAGCGAGGCGAAGGGGCGGCCGGCCCTGGCCGCCGCGAGATGCCCCGACAGCCCAAGCGAGGGATTGGAATAGAGCCGGTTCGCACCGATCGCGCCTGTCGGTTCGAACTGCCGGTAGAACGCGACGAAGTTCGTCTCGTCGACGCCGTAGGGGAACTGGAGCGGAAGGCCGCCGGCGACATAGGTATGGAGTTCGCGCAGGGTTGCGCGGCCGACCGGGCTGCCCTTGAGATCCGGAAGGATGCTCTGCGCCGCGGCAGACAGATCGACCGACCCCTCCGCTTCTAGTCGCGCGAGGAGCGTCCCGGTGAAGGGTTTTGACAGGGAGCCGATTTCGAACAGCGTCCTGTCGTCCACCGGCTTGCGTGTCTCAAGGGAGGCGACGCCGTAATGGAAGACATGGCTCTGGCCCGCGTGGAGGATCGCGACCGAGAGACCGGGCAGATCGTGCTGGACCATGAGAGGCTTCACGATCGCATCGACTGTCGAGTGCAGCGTATCGCTAGCGAGCGATGGCGTGGCCGGCACCAAGAGGCCCGTCACCAAGGTTAAAATCTTGAGGAGAGATTGCATCGAGGTTCCAACGGCTGGGACATGAATGGTGAAGGCGCTCATCAGAGTTTAATGCGGCTTTGCTGTGATTGTGCGGAACGTGAGCCTGGGCGACGGGCTCGGGCGCCAGAGGCCGGACCATCATTATCCGTGGCAAGGTGCGGTCGCCGGGCACGAGGCTCAGGCTTGCATCACGTATCGACCGCGTCTCTACTGCGCGGGCAGTGTAAGAACCAAAGGTCCGTGTCGCGTAGCAATGACCGTGTGCTCGTACTGAACCGTGAGGGATCTCGGATTGCTGTAAAGGGTCCAGGGGTCTTTGCCGTCCTCGGCGAAGTCGGCGCCCAGCGACAGGAAGGGCTCGACAGTGAACACCAGCCCGTCGTTCATGATCCGCCGCTCGGAGGCATCGGGCCAGGTCGCGATGTCCTTGGGCTCTTCGTGCAACGACAGACCGACGCCGTGGCTGGCGAGGTTGCGTACCAGCGTATAGCCATTCTTTCGCGCGAATGCTCCCACGGCGCGCCCGATGTCGGCCAGCGGCCTCTCGGCGCCGACCTGACGCAATCCCGTCCACATCGCCCGTCGTCCATCCCGGCACAGCCGTTCCACGGCCCTCGTCACGGGCGGCACGGCGAAAGACGCCCCGGTGTCGGCGAAGAAGCCGTCCTTCTCCGCCGAGACGTCGATGTTCACCAGATCGCCCCGGTTGATCCTGCGAGTGCCGGGGATGCCATGCGCGATCTCCTCGTTCACGCTGATGCAGGTCGCTCCGGGAAAGCCGTAGACCAGCTCCGGAGCCGGGCGGGCCCCGGCGGCTTCCATGAACGCCCGCCCGATCTGATCGAGTTCGCGCGTGGTGATGCCGGCCTCGACTGCCCGGCTCATGGTCGCAAGCGTATCCGCGACGATGCGCCCGATCTGCTTCAGCCCTGTCAGTTCGTCATCGCTCGATACCGTCATGCCGCTTCCTGTTGCAGAGCCCTACAGATCATGTCCGGTCCGAATGGTTTCGTCGTCATGGCCGAGAGGGTTCAAGCCCGGTCCAGCGGGCGGCAAAGGCCCACATGTCGGCGGCCTCGGCGATGACCTTGTCCAGCGGCTTGCCGGCGCCATGGCCGGCGCGGGTCTCGACGCGGAGCAGGCGAGGCTTCGTCCCGATATCGGCGTGCTGGAGAGCGGCGGTGTATTTGAAGCTGTGCGCGGGCACGACGCGGTGGTCGGAATCGGCCGTCGTGACGAGAACGGCGGGATAGGGCTTACCGGACGCGACGTTGTGGTAGGGCGACAGCGCCAGCAGGTTGTCGAACGCCGCCTCCTCGCGCGAGTCGCCGAAGTCGTTGGTCCAGAAGCCGCCGCCGGTGAAGTGGTGGAAGCGCAGCAGATCCATGACCCCGACGCCCGGCAGGGCGGCCGCGAACAGGTCGGGCCGCTGGTTGGTCACCACGGCCACGAGCAGCCCGCCATTGGATTCGCCCTCGATCGCGATGCCGTCCGGGCTGGCGATGCCCGCATCACGCAGAAACTCGGCGGCGGCGATGAAGTCGTCATAGGAGTTCTGCTTGTTTGCAAGGCGGCCGGCATCGTGCCAGGCCCGGCCGTATTCGCCACCGCCGCGGATGTTGGCGATCGCCAGCGTGCCGCCCTGCGCGACCCAGGCCAGCTTCGTTGGATCGTAATAGGGCGTCAGGCTGATGCCAAAGCCGCCATAGCCGTAGAGCAGCGTGGGGGCCGGCGCCTGCACGCCCTTGCGACGGATGATGAACATCGGGATCGAGGCGCCATCCATCGAGACATAAAAGCGCTGTTCGACCACGATCTCGCTGAGGTCGAAGCCGAGCATGGGCTGGGCCCATACAGTCTGGGTCCCGGCCTCCACCTCGTAGCGATAGACCGTCAGGGGCGCGTTGAAGCTGGTAAAGGCGATGAACGCCTCATCGTCGGCAAACGTGCCGCGGATGCCGGCGCTGCCGATGCCGGGAAGTTCGATCTTGCCCTCCGGCGTCCCGTCGAGCGCATAACGGCGAAGTTCGGTGCTGGCGTCGACCAAATAGCTTGTCACGAGATGGCCGCCGACGAGCCAGGCATACTGAAGGACCGCCTCGTTCTCGTCGACAAGATCGAGCGGCTTCGGATCGGTCTGCGCGAGATCGATCGTGACGATCCTGCGGCGCGGTGCGTCCAGGCTCGTGACGACGAACAGGGTTTGCCCGTCATTGCCGATGGCTGTCCATTCGGCGGCGAAATCCGCGCCGGCTACGGTTCGGACCGCCCACTCTGCCGCCGTCAGATCGACCACGCTCAGCATCGTCATCGAGGAGCCGGGTGTCGACACGATAAGGAGGTAGCGCCCGTCCTCGGTCACGCCGGCGATGTGCAGCAGATCGGGACGGTGCGGCGTGGCATGGACGAGCCTGTCCTCGGACTGCGCGGTCCCCAGCCGGTGGAAATAGACCGCATGATTGGCGACGGCGGCCTGCGAGGCTGTACCCGGTTCAGGCTCCGGATAGCGCGAGTAGAAGAAGCCCATCCCGTCTTTGGCCCATGAGACGGCGCCGAAGCGGGCCCATTCGACGAGGTCGTCGAGGGTCTTGCCCGTGGCGACGTCAAGCACCCTGATCTCGCGCCAGTCGGCGCCGCCGCGCTGCACGGCGTAGGCCAGGTGGCCCCCATCATGCGAGGCATCCCATTCGGCTATGGCGTCGGCGCCGTCTTGAGACCAGCCGTTCGGGTCGAGCAGGAGCCGGTCCGGCCCCTCGACACCATGCCTGACATGGAGCGACGCCTGCTGCTGCCGGCCGTGGCGAACAGTGTGGAAGTAGCGATCGCCACGCTTCTGGGGCACGCTGGACTGCTCGAAGTCGAACATCTCCGCGATCTGGCGGCGGAATAGGCCTTGCGCGGGCAGGCCATCGAGATAGGCGCGCGCCAGGGCATCCTGCTCCTTGACCCATCCGGCGACCTCGCCGTCGCGGCGCACATCGTTCTCCAGCCAGCGGTACGGGTCCGCAACCTTGTGCCCGAACTGGCTCTCGGTCACGTCGACGCGACGCGTGTGCGGATAGTCCATAGGGATTGGTGCCCGGTCGATGTTCATCTGCAATAGCCTCTCTTGATCCTGCCTAGCATCTGGCTGCGGCAGGTCTGATTTGTCATTTAGTGACAGATAATATGGCTTGATATGTCTTCAATAAGGCGGCTTGTATGATGCGTGCTTGCGATCAGATGACAGGACGATGAGCAGGAGCCTCACCCGAGAGAACACACGTCTGGAGCTGTCCAGACACGCGGCCCGGCTGTTCCTGGAACGCGGGGTGGCCAATGCCAGCGGCGATGAGATCGCCGCTGCAGCCGGGATCGCGACGCGTACGCTCTGGCGGCATTTCCGATCCAAGGAGAGCGCCGTCGAGCCGCTGTTCGCTCAGTCGTCGCTCAGATTCGCCGCCATCCTGCGGCGATGGCCCCGGGACATCTCGATCGAAGAGCTGTTCGCCGCGCATCTCGGGCCCGACAGGCAGGCGGCTGAAGACACCGCGGACGATATCCTCGTCGTCAGGCTCCTCGCCAAGCTGCCGGAGGAACCAGCTCTGCGAAGCGCCTGGCTTATGTCCTGTCAGATCAGCGAGGAGCACCTGATCGAGATCATCGCCGAGCGCCTCGATCGTCCCCGGGGTGAGTTCGACGTACGCCTGTGCGCAGCGACCGTGACGGCCGCGATCAGGATCGTCGACGAGACCGTCAGCCTGGCGGCGGTGAAGCATGGGTTGAAGACGACCACGGCGGAGGTGAACGTGCATCTCGCTCAGGCCATCCGCCGCGCCAGCACCCTGCCCTTCTGCGACCCGGTCACGCCACGGATTTGGCCGGACGACCAAAGCGGGAGAGAGTGAGCCAGTCGGCGCAGCGACGATCCAAGGCATTGGGAAACGCCAAGGTCACTCTGCTGAAGACGACCAGCCCAATGCGCTCGCGTGGGCGTCGTAAGCATATTCCGTGATGCTTCATTCGGATGCTTTATCGGGAATGCGGGCGATGACCTTGATCTCGAAGTCGAACCCCGAGAGCCAGGTCACCCCGACGGCCGTCCACGTCGGATAAGGCGGATTGCCGATTTCCTCGGCCCGAATGGTGAGCATCTTCTCAAACTGCGTCTGCGGATCCGTGTGGAAGGTGATGACGTCGATCACGTCATCGAAAGTCGCTCCTGCGGCGGCCAGCACATCGCGCAGGTTGGCAAAGGCTCGCCGAACCTGATCCTCGTAAACAGGTTCCGGTGTTCCGTCCTCGCGGCTGCCCACCTGCCCGGAGACGAAGAGCAGATCGCCGGATCGGATCGCGGCAGAATACTGATGGATATCGTAGAGCGCGTGCCGGTCCGCCGGGAAAATGGCGTCGCGTTTGGTCATGGCGGTTCCTTTCACGAACAGGGAGCAAGCGGCCGATCCGCAAGCTTGCCCATCGCCGACATGAGATAGCGGGTGATGATTGATCCGATTAGGCGTTGAATTTGGCACAAGCTGATGCAAAATCACCAGCAATGATCCGCCCCTCGCTCAACGACCTCCATGCTTTCTTGACCGTCGCGACCCGTCGCAGTTTTCGGCGTGCGGCAGACGATCTCGGCACGGCCCCCTCCACCTTGAGCCATGCGATGCGCGCGCTGGAGGAACGCCTGGGCGTCCGCCTGCTCAACCGCACAACACGAAGCGTCGCGCCAACGGAAGCTGGCTTCGAACTGCTCGATCGTCTCCGGCCGGCGCTCACGGGTTTGGACGAGGCGCTCGATGCCGTTCAAGCTTTCCGCGGCAACATCAACGGCACCGTCCGGATCAATGCGCCGCGGCTGGCGGCGACGCTTCTTGTCCGCGACATCCTGCCAATGATGTCAGAGCGGTTTCCTGATGTGGTCGTTGACCTGGTCGTTGAAGGCAAATTGATCGACATCGTTGCGGCAGGATTCGATGCAGGCGTGCGCTTGGTCGATTCCATTCCGAAGGACATGATCGCCCTGCCCTTCGCCAGCGCGGTCAGCTTCATCTGCGTCGCGTCGCCTGACTATCTCGAGCGTTTTGGCGAGCCGACCGCGCCCGATGACCTGAAACGACATCGTTGCATCGGTCACCGCGTTCCCAGCGGCAAACTCTACCGTTGGGAGTTCGAACGCGGCGGACGAACGATGACGCTCGACCTGAACGGCTGGGTCATCCTCGACGACGAGGAACTGATGGTGGATGCCGCCATCGCCGGGCTTGGCATCGCCTATGTCGCAAGTCCGGCAGCGGAAGCAACTCTTGCTGACGGCCGGCTGCGCAGAATTTTGTCGGCCTGGACGCCGGCCTCAGAAAAAATCGGCATCTATTACCCTGGACATCGCACCGTCCCGCCAACGCTGCGTGCCTTCCTCGATGTCGTTAAGGCGAAGAGATCAGAATAGCGCCGCTTCCGATCGAGCCCAGCGATCTTGCAGCAAATCGGTGTCGTGGAAACTCCACGGGGCCAATCCATAGGGTGCGAGCGGCCCGCTCTCCCCCATAGCGAGACGGCCGGGGACGCTCCCTCGGGGAACATCCGTCTGCTCCTGCCCGTTCAAGCTCACATTTCAAGCGCTGCGTTGCCGATGTAACGCAACCTGGGAGGCTTCGATGAAACTTAGAAAACTCATGGTCGGTGAGGCGAAGATGGAAGCCACGCCCGGCGAGAGGGGCGAGATCTTCGCAGGCAACCTCGTCGATGAACGTCATGGCGGGCCAGTCACGGTCGGCTACGGTCGTTGGGGCGCAAATTCAGTTCTTGAGCAGGTCATGGCGGTCGACGATATCATGATCGTGCAATCGGGGCGGCTGTCGGTTTCGAGCGCTTCAGATGCTCTCGAGATTGGCCCAGGCGAGATTGCCTATATGCCGAAAGGCGAGCGGGTAACGATCCGTGCCTACGAACAGGAGGCAGTCACGGCGTATGTCACGTTTCCACACTGGCGCGAGGCGGAAGCCTAACGCCCAGCCCCAGGCGGGATGGCTCAACTACCATTGGTGAGCTCCGGCGTTTCTATAGAGGACTGATTTCGGAGCCTTTGTCTGGCGCATTTTTTTGAACTCTATGATCTGCGCATCAGGATCATCTTCTCCTGCGTCATGTCGCGCATCGTGAACGGGATGCCGCCGGTGCCGTATCCCGACTCGCGCCGGCCTGCGAAAGGCATCCAGTCCGTCCGGAATGTCGTGGGATCGTTGATCATCACGGCGGAGGCGTCGAGGCGGTTGGCGGCGCGCAATGCGATATCGATGTCCTTCGCGAAGATGCTCGCCTGGAAGGCGACCGGCAGCGCATTGGCCTGCGCAACGGCGGCGTCGAGATCGCGGTAGGGATAGACGCAGACGACGGGACCGAAGATCTCGAGCTGCGAGACCTTCGCGTCGGCAGGGGGCGCCAGGAGCACCGTCGGTTCCAGCGTCGTCTCCGACAGGCGTCCGCCGCCGGTCGCCAGATGCGCGCCTGCTTTCACGGCCTCGTCGACCCAGGATGCGATCCGGTCTGCTTCCTTAGGCAGGATCAGTGGGCCGACCTCGGTGTCCGTCAGAACGGGATCGCCGACCCGCAGCGCCTTCACTCCCGTGACCAGACGTTGGGTGAACTCATCGGCGATGTCCTGATGGATATAGATCCGTTGCGTGGACACGCAGACCTGTCCGGCATGATAGTAGCCGCCCTTGACGATCGGGCCGATAACGGCGTCGAGATCGGCGCTACGATCGACGATCGCGGGGGCCGCCCCGCCATGTTCGAGCGCCGAACGCGCGCCATGCGCCAGTTTGGAATGCAGATGCCAGCCGACCTTGGCCGAGCCGATAAAGCTCAGGAAGGCGACGCGCGGATCGGTCGCGAGCTGTTCGGCAAGTTCGGTCGTCTCGGGAATGAAGCTCTGGCACCAGGCTTGGGAAGGCCGGCCTCATGCACGAGGGCGACGAAGTCGAGGCACGAGAGCGGCGTCGTGCCGGCGGGCTTGACGATGACCGGACAGCCCACCGCGATCGCGGGCGCGACCTGATGGACGATCAGGTTCAGCGGGTGGTTGAAGGCGGAGATCGCGGCGACGATGCCGATCGGCTCCCTTGTGGTGAAGGCCCAGCGGTCCGCGGCGGCCGGGGACAGCCCCATCGGGATCTCGCGACCGGCAAGGTTGCGCAACTCATCGGCGGCGTTGTGGATGCCGTCGATCGCCCGGGTCACCTCGATGATGGCATCGAGCAGCGGCTTGCCGCCCTCGCGCGCGATCTGCATGGCGAGATGGTCGCGCTTGCCCGCCACCAATCCGGCCAGCCGGCGCAGGATCGCCATCCGCTGATGCGGCTTTAGCCAGCCGTCGCGGTCGCGGAAAACCTGCTGCGCGGCCACGAGCTTGGCTTCGAGAGCGGCCGCGTCCTCGGTCGCGATCTCGGCGATCGGGGCACGGTCGAAGGCCTGGACGACCTGCAGCATCGGATATCTCCCGGTCAGGCGAGCTGGATGTCGGGGCTGCGGTTTGCCAGCTCCTCGACGAGCACGCGGGTGTTCTCGGAATAGTCGATCGGGATCTCGACGAGATGCACGCCGCCGCCGGCGAAGGCTGCCTCCAGCGTCGGGATCAGCTCCTCGACCGAACTCACCCGCGAGCCTTTTGCGCCATAGGCCTGCGCGTAACGGACGAAATCCGGATTGCCGAAGGTCATGCCGAAATCAGGAAAATTATCGACCGACTGCTTCCAGCGGATCATGCCATAGGCGTTGTCGTTGAGGATGACGACGACGAGATTGAGGCCGAGCCTGACGGCTGTCTCCATCTCCTGCGAGTTCATCATGAAGCCGCCATCGCCGCAGACCGCCATGACGCGGCGCTCTGGATAGAGCATCGCCGCCATCATCGCCGAGGGCAGGCCTGCGCCCATTGTCGCCAGCGCGTTGTCGAGCAGGAGCGTGTTGGCGACATGGGTGCGGTAGTTGCGGGCAAACCAGATCTTGTACATGCCATTGTCTAGGCAGACGATGCCGTCCTCCGGCATGACCGCGCGGACATCGTGGACGATGCGCTGCGGCGTGATCGGGAAGCGGTCCTCCTCCGAGCGCTCGTTGATCTTGGCGAGGATCGTCTGGCGCAGTTCGAGCATCGATGGGTCGGGCTCGAGCTTGCCCTCGAGCCTGTCGGCAAGCCCCGTCACCGTCGCGCCGATATCGCCGATCACCTCGGCATCGGGGTGATAGACCTGTTCGACGCTGGCCGACTGATAGCCGATATGGATGACGTTGCAGCCGCCGGCATGCGTCATCAGGAAGGGCGGCTTCTCGATCGTGTCGTGACCGATGGCGATGATCAGGTCGGCATGCGCGACGGCCTGGTGGACATGGTCGCGCTCGGACAGGGCGGCGGTGCCCATGTAGAGGTTCGAGCCGCCTGTGACGGCACCCTTGCCCATCTGGGTGTTGAAGAAGGGCAGCCGCGTGCGCCGTACGAAGGACGAGAGCTCCTCGACGAGGCGGGGCCGGTTCCCGGCGGCGCCGATCATCACCAGGGGACGCTTGGCCGCCAGGATCAACCGCGCGGCCCGGTCGAGCGCCGAGGCTTGAGCGACCGGTCGCTCCAGCGGATGGACCGGGATGACGAAGGCGTCGTCGACCTCTTCGGCTGCGACATCCTCGGGCAGTTCGAGATGGACCGGACCCGGCCGCTCCTCCATCGCAACGCGAAAGGCGTCGCGCACCATGGAGGGGATGCTGGCGACGCTGACGATCTGGCGTGTCATCTTGGTCAGCGGCTTCATCGATGCGACGACATCGACGATCTGGAAGCGCGCCTGCTTGGCGGTCATGATCGCCTTCTGGCCGGTGATCATGATCATCGGCATGGCGCCGAGATGCGCATAGGCCGCGCCGGTCGAGAAGTTCAGCGCGCCGGGCCCCAAAGTCGCGATGCAGACGCCGGGTCTGCCGGTCAGCCTCCCATGGGTCGCCGCCATGAAGGCGGCTGCCTGCTCGTGTCGCGTCAGGATTAGCTTGATACTGGAGGTGCGCAGCGATTCCAGCACGTCGAGGTTTTCCTCGCCCGGCACGCCGAAAATGCGATCGACGCCTTCGTTCTCCAGCGCCTTTACGAGGAGGTCGGAACCCTTGAGCATCGCGCAGCGTCCTTTCGTTCAAGCGACAGATAGTGACGCAGCCGGGAGATTTCAGCGTCGGGGGCCATGGCAACTTCGCGGCTGTCACCGCCTGCGGCGGTGTCGAGCGAGCGAAGATAGCGAACGCCGAGCCATAGGAGATAGATGGCCGCGCAAGACGAAAGGCGGTGAAGAGCATGGAGTTGGCCGCAAGCAGCGCGCCGACGCCGACCGCCGACAGCGACGCCAGGATGATGGTGGCAGCAAGATCGCCGCTCAACGCCACGATGGCACGCCGCGGACCAAGTGATCGCGTTATTGACCGGGAAGACCGTCGGGGGCCAGGCGTCGCGACCTGGGCAGCGCTGATCAGCACAAATGTCGCAAAGTCGTGAGGCTCATCCAGCGCACCAGACATCAGAGAATGATAGAGGCGTCACGACCGCTCGTCGGTCGGGACGTGCACGACGATTGGCTCGCCGGCGAACATCGGTTCGAGCGCCGCGATGAAGCGCGCATGCGCGCCACTCGGTTCGAAGCCCACAGTGTGAGCGGCCAGATCCCGCCACTCGACCTGGAGCAGGTAAATGTTGGCGTCGTCGAGCGTGGGGGCGAGGCGGTGCCGCCGGTAGCCGTCGGCACCCGTAGGCAGGGAAGCGACGCGGGCGAAGGCGGCCTCGAAAGCGGGGCCTGAGCCCCGTTCGAGGCGAAGAAGCGCGAGTTCGGTCACCATATGATCTCTCCCAAAAAGCGGAGGCGGATGGCCAGACGGGACTCCGCCGGCCATCCGCATGACGCGTCAGCCGACCGGCTTCGCCGAGGGCAAGGAAACCGTTTCGCCCGCCACGTCGATCACGACCTTGCCGCGCAACCCCCGTGCTCCTCCGTTCTCGAGCAGCTCGTGCGCCTCGGCCATGCGTGCCAGCGGCAGCGTGGCACCGAGCACCGGCTTGACGAGACCGCGCTCGACAAGGCGCGTGAGCGAGTCGAGCTTGCCCCGGTTCTGACGGGTGAACACTGTCCGTCGTCAGATGATTTGAGACTGTTTCGGCGTCTCAGGAACGGAGGCTCTGGCTCATCTGGGTTTGAGGTTATGCGGCCTGCAGGTGATGCTGCAAGCGTCTCTCCTGGATGGTCTGGCGCTTGATCCTTTCGCGTTCGGTGAGGATGTCCTGCCCGCGGCCGAAGTAGACATCGGCGGGCGTCAGGTTGCCGAGGCTCTCGTGAGACCGGGCATGGTTGTAGTGCTCGACGAAGGCCGCGACCTGCCGTTCGAGATCCTCCGGCAGATAGTAATTTCCGAGCAGGATGCGGTTCTTCAAGGTCTGATGCCAGCGCTCGATCTTGCCCTGCGTCTGGGGATGATAGGGCGCGCCGCGCGTGTGCTGCATGCCCTTGCCGTCGAGCCAGGCGGCGAGGTCGGCCGAGATGTAGGACGAGCCGTTGTAGCTTAACAGCCTTGGCCGATGCGCGACCGTGATCTGGTCGAGCCCAGCTGCCGCCAGCGCCAGATCGAGCGTGGCGGTGACGTCGTCGGCACGCATCGTGGTGCAGAGCTTCCAGGCGACGACATAGCGCGAGAAGTCGTCGAGGACCGTCGAGAGATAATACCAGCCCCAGCCGGTGATCTTTAGGTAGGTGAAGTCGGTCTGCCAGAGCTGATTGGGCGCCGTCGTCTTGTCCTTGAACTCGGACGCCGCCTTGATGACGATGTAGGCTGGGCTGGTGATCAGATCATGCGCCTTCAGCAGCCGATACACCGAGGCTTCCGAGACGAAGTAGCGCTTCTCGTCGGTGAAGCGCACCGCTAGCTCACGTGGGCTGAGGTCCGTCTCGCGCAGCGCCAGCTCGACGATCTCGGCCCGGATCGGGTCAGGGATCCGGTTCCAGACGCGGTCAGGCCGCGAGCGATGATCGGCAAGCGCCTCGATCCCGCCGGTGAGGTAGCGATCGTACCAGCGATAGAACGTGGCGCGGGGAATGCCGAGCTTGTCCAATGTGCGCCTTGCCGGCAGATGCGAGGCTTCGATCAGGCGGATGATCTCGGCCTTCTCGGAGGCAGGATACCTCATGTGTCGTCCTCCCCAACCGCGAGCATGCTTTTTTTAAGCAGGCGGTTTTCCAGGGTGAGATCGGCCACGGCCTCCTTCAGCGCCTGCGCCTCGCGGCGCAACTCCTTCACCTCGTCCGACGTCGCGGCGCGAGCCGTGTCACCGGCGAGACGGCGCTTGCCGGCGTCGAGGAACTCCTTCGACCAGCCGTAATACATCGACGCGGCGATCCCCTCGCGCCGGCACAATTCGGCGATGCTCTCCTCGCCGCGCACGCCTTCCAGCACGATGCGGATCTTCTCTTCGGCCGAGAACTGCCGACGCGTCGCTCGGCGAATATCCTTCACAACCTGCTCTGCCGGTGCTTTCTCCGGCCCGGAGTTCGCTGGCGCGGTCCTTCGGTTCTGTCTCATCTGCGCTCCTGAATGGCTGCGATGATCCAGAAATCCTCCCTTCCCGAAAACCCCTAAACTGTCTCAAAAGCGCTGACGGCGGACAATCGATTGCAGCATCACCTGCAGGCCGCATAACCTCAAACCCAGATGAGCCAGAGCCTCCGTTCCTGAGACGCCGAAACAGTCTCAAATCATCTGACGACGGACAGCCGGGGCGGTTGAGATCCATGCTGGCTGGATGCGTCGCGAGGGAGATGTCGAAGTCCAGTTCTGGGTGGCCGACCTGACGAACCATGTTCATCTCGACGTCTCTGAATTCACGACTACGGCGTCCCTTCTGATGCTCGCTCATGCCTGCGGAGCGCGGGGCCGCAGGAACTATTCCAAGTCGGTTGATTTCGTGCTCGACAGGTCGGAGTCTGTCACGCTGCGGGGGCACTCTCCGCGACACACTCGGCCCATACGCGACTTGCTGCCAAGCTATTTCGACCGAGCTGACCTGCCGGAGCTGAAGCTGCAGTACCAGGCTATCATTTCCAGGTAGTGAGCCCAGATCAGGCGGCGAGCCGCGCTCGCCGCCTTTCGACCCAAGGACTGAAGATGCCTCGTCGGATTCGACGCCCCAGCAATGACTCGATCGCGCCAGCGGCAGCCTGCCGTGTGGTTTTGTACATAGGAACGGGCCATGGATATGCCGCGCAACGCCTTCAAGCATGCCCTCGCCGCCGGCGAGTTGCAGATCGGGCTCTGGTGCAGTCTGTGCAGCAACATCGCGGTCGACATCGTGTCGGATTCCGGCTTCGACTGGCTGCTGCTTGACTGCGAGCACTCGCCGAACGAACTGCCGTCGGTGCTGACGCAGCTTCAGGCGGCGCGCGGCGGGACGGCGACGCCGATCGTGCGGCCGGCCTGGAACGACCCCGTTGTCATCAAGCGCGTACTCGACATCGGCGCGCAGACGCTGCTCGTGCCCTTTGTGCAGAGCGTCGAGGAGGCCGCGGGGGCAGTGGCGGCCACCCGCTATCCGCCGGCCGGCATCCGGGGTGTGACCGGTTCGGGCCGCGCGAGCCGCTACGGCCGCGTGTCCGGCTACATAAGCAAGGCGGATGGCGAGATGTGCGTGCTGGTGCAGGTCGAAACCCGCACCGCTATGTACCAGATCGAGGCGATCGCGGCGGTCGACGGCGTCGACGGCGTTTTCATCGGCCCCGCCGACCTCTCAGCTTCCTACGGCCATGCCGCCAACTGGAGCGGGCCGGAGATGCAGCAGGTGCTGAAGCACGCCGCCGCAAGGCTGGCCGCTGTGGGCAAGCCCGCCGGTATCCTGACGCCCAACCCAGACGAGGCCCGCCGCTGCATCGACTGGGGCTATCGTTTCGTGGCGGTGGGGGCTGATCTTGGCCTGCTGCGCAACGCCGCAGATGGGCTCGCACGCAGCTTCAAAGGCTGACGCAGCTTCGAACCGAGCTTCGTTGAGCTCTGGCAAACATGGCGGGCGTGTCTGAGCCGGACCTTCCGACAGCAGCCCCGATCTTAGCATCATCAGATCGTAGAGTGGCTATGCATCTGCTCCACCAACATCAGCCATCAGGCCTTGGTGCGAAAAGTTGGCCTTGTGCTGGCAATAATGCTTGGCTGCCCAACTGGGCAACCTAAATCACATCATTCCTTGGATAGCGGGTGATCAAGTCGGTCGCGGCGGTTCTTCCCTCGAGGCTACCATCATTCGAGCCCCTGCCGCGCCATTTCAAAAAACGCACCCACGGTGTAGCTGCCGGTGCAAAACTGACCCACGTGCCGATTGAACCCTGACCCACCGTCTAGGCTGGCTCTCCACGATGGAGGGCCTGGGGATGGTTGGAGCGGAGGCGGCGTTGGAGATCCGGGTCTTGCATCGGCATGGGAAGGGCGTGCGGGAGATCGCGCGCGAGACGGGTCTGTCGCGCAACACGGTGCGTCGCTATCTGCGCGACGACGAAGCGACGCGCTACAAGGCGCGGCCGGCGCGGGCGACGAAGCTCGATCCGTTCAAGCTTTACGTGATCGAGCGGCGTGGTGCAGCGGCGCCGGAGACGATCCCGGCGAAGGTGCTGCTGGCCGAGCTGCAGGAGCGGGGCTACACGGGCGGTTACACGCGCCTCAAGGACTTCATCGCAGCGTTGCGCCCGGTCGCGGTCGATGCTCCGGTGGTCCGCTTCGAGACAGCGCCGGGCGGGCAGATGCAGGTCGACTGGGCCACGTTCCGGCGCGGCCCCGATCGGCTCTCGGCCTTCGTGGCGACCTTAGGCTGGAGCCGCGCGGCCTATGTGGAGTTCGTCGTCGACGAGCGGGTGGAGACGCTGATCGCGGCGCACGAGAACGCCTTCATGGCCTTCGGCGGCGTGGCGCGCGAGGTGCTGTACGACAACATGCGCACCGTCGTGGTAGAGCGCGACGGCTACGGCCGGGGGCGTCACCGCTTCCATCCCGGCTTCCTCGACTTCGCCCGCCACTGCGGCTTCCAGCCCCGACTGTGCCAGCCCTACAGGGCGCAGACCAAAGGCAAGGTCGAGCGCTTCATCCGGTATCTGCGGTCGAGCTTCTACGTACCTTTCGCCAGCCGTCTGGCGCAGGAGGGACTGACGGTCGATCGCGAGAGCGCGAACATCATGGTGGGACGTTGGTTGCGCGAGGTCGCCAACGCGAGGCTGCATGCCACCACCGGCGCTGTCCCCATTGAGCGGCTGGAGACCGAGAGGCCCCGGCTCCTCTCCGTGCCGCCGCTCTACGGCGGGCGCAGCTTGAGGGCGCCGGCGGCCGGCAAGTCCATGCCGCGCCCCATCGTCGGGCTGCAGCATCCGCTCTCGTCCTACGACGCCTTCGCGAGAGCGCTGTCATGAGCGACCTGCAGCACCAGCGCATCGCCGAGCTGTGCGCCGAGTTGAAGCTCGCCGCGATGCCGGGCCTCTACGGCGCCTTCGCGCAGCAGGCGGCGTTGAAGGAGGCGTCGTTCGTGGACTTCCTCGAGGCGGCGCTGAAGGGCGAGCGCGACGCCAGGCGCGCCCGGGCCCGCGAGATGGCGGCGCGCGTCGCGGGCTTCCCCACGCTGAAGACACTCGACGGCTACGACTTCACCTTCGCGGTCGCCGCGCCGCGCCAACAGATCCAGGAGCTCGCAAGCCTCGCCTTCGTCGAGCGCGCCGAGAACGTCGTGTTCCTGGGGCCTTCCGGTGTGGGCAAGACGCATCTGGCGATCGCGCTTGGCTACCTCGCCACCCAACGCGGCTGGAAGGTGCGCTTCACCTCGGCCGCCGACCTGGTGATGACGCTCGAGACAGCGCAGCGCCAGGGGCGGCTGAAGGAGGCGATGCACCGCACGGTGAACGTCTACAAGCTGCTGGTCGTGGACGAGATCGGCTACCTGCCGCTCGGCCGCGAGCAGGCGAACCTGTTCTTCCAGGTCGTGGCCAAGCGCTACGAGCGTGGCGCCATGGTCCTGACCTCGAACCTCACCTTCGGCTCATGGGACCAGGCCTTCGCGGGCGACGCGGTGCTCACCGCAGCCATGCTCGACCGTGTCCTCCATCACTCGACCGTGGTGACGATCCAGGGCGAGAGCTACCGGCTGAAGGACAAGCGGCTCGCCGGCATCATGGCCAAGCCGAAGCTGGCGTCGGAAACGACATGATCGCGCTGGAGGGGTGGGCATGCCCACCCCTCCAGCGCAGCACAGGCGGGTCAGATTACGATCGGCGCTCGAAGCAAAAGTGGGTCAGAGTTCAACCGGCGTTGACAACGGCTCCCCTCGCCCACAGATCGGGCAGCGTGACGAGATACTCTCCGGCCGTCATCGCCACGACATCGACGGGCACGCCGCGCAGACGCGGGTCGCTGCAGAGTTCGCGGCTGAGTGTGAACGCAATAAAATCGCCCTGTCCCAATTGGATTCCTGTTCTCGGCTCCAATGAACCATCAGTCTCTCCCCTCAAGGAGAGAGGCTGTCATGAGCGGTCAAACATCAGATAGCCGGAATCTGGCGCTTGCGCTCCGATGCGCAGGCTGCGCGCAGATTCCGATGCGCGAGCCAACGGCCATCTTTTTCGAACGAGCCTGCGGTACCTCCGTTCGGCGCCTTCGGATCAACAGGGCTGCGAGGCGGTAATGCCTGTGGCACCACCTCACTCTCGGATTCGCTTCCCAGTCGATCCACGGGACGTCCCACCGGCGAAGGCCGCACGCCGCCTGCACCTGACGCTCCGCGAGTTTGCCGACCTCCTACCCCGCCTGGAAGCGCGCGGGTTCCCGTCGCCTGATCCTGACACGGGCAACTATGACCTGAAGAAAATAGACGAGTGGATGGACAACCGTTCAATCGTCACCCCCAGGAATTTCGCGCGCGATGCTCGGGAGGTGGTCGATGACCGCATCGAGCGCATGTGAAATGGGAAAAGACAAGATTCGCCACCTGATCTTCATGGGACGGCGGTGGAGGTACAAACCGTCGAAGGACATGAAGCCACACGGCTTCAAGTTCATGACCCTCAGTGAAGGAGGGGTGATCTCCGGCAAGAACCATCCGAGCGCTCAGGACAAAGCCCGGGCTATCGGATGGAACGATGAATGGGATCGGATTCGACGCGGCGAGACGATCTCAGGCCCCCGCTGGCCGGTGGGCAGCGTAGGCGAAGCCTACGATCGGACCTTGAGCCTGCGTGCTGCTGCGCGCGTCTCAAAAGGTGCACGACAGACGAAGGATCAGGAAAGCCGTGACGACTGGCGCCGCGCCTGGAAGTGGCTGGCACCGGTCTTTGGGGACGTCAGTCCTTCCACGATACAGACGGAGCATTTCCTTCGCCTTGACCCGGTTAGCGGCTTGGCCAAGGGCTTGATCCCAAAGATCGAGACCGCAGTATCCCAGACGGAACGCCATCGCGTGATCAAGGTCTGGCGAGCCCTGTGGGTTAGAATGGAAGCGTTGGGGTACATTAACAAAAAAACAGACCCATCGCTTGCGATCGCCAATTCGACCGCGCCTCCTCGCCAAGCGGTCTGGACCGAAGGCGAGGTCGTTCGCCTCTGCAAGCGGGCATGGCGGATGGGCTACAAGGGTCTATCGGCCTGCATGGCAACGGCGTGGGATAGCCAGCTCTCGCCCATCGACCTGCGCTCTTTGACGACCGGCCAGCGGACCGACGATCTGCAGGGGGCCATCTTTGCTCTCGCTCGCGCCAAAACTAATCGGGCCGCTGCAGGGTCGTTGGGCAAGCGGGCTACCCATCTTCTCGACGCCTACATCGCATCGCTGCCCTTCGAACTGCTGCCCAACGCGCCAATTTTCAGGACGCGCGGCAGCGCCACAACCGCAAAGGGCGGCAAACCCCAACAGCCCGCGCCCTACACGAAGAACAAGCTTGGTTTTGATTTCCGGGTCATTCGCACAGCCGAATTCGGTCCCCTCGAGACGCGTCAGCTTGCCGACATGCGCCGATCGGGAACTGTAGAAGCGACGGCCGGAGGCGCAAGCGCACAAGCCATATCGACGAAGATGGCAAATACCTTGGCAACGTCGACCAGGCTTCAGCAGACCTACAACCCGGTGAATGTCGTGACGGTGCGAGACGTCGATTCCCATAGGCGGGAAGGCCGGGCGAAGCTCAGAAAGAACGAAACGAGACGAAAAGTGTAATGGCCCCACTTTGAAAAGTGTAATGGCCGGCGGGCTTATTGATCTAAGCCCTTGAATTATATGGCGCGGGCGACGGGGCTCGAACCCGCGACCTCCGGCGTGACAGGCCGGCACTCTAACCAACTGAGCTACGCCCGCGCAGGGCAGTGGAGGCCTCGGCCCCCAGCGGGGTTCGGATTATGGCGCGAGGCGGTAAGTGTCAAGCACGCAGCGCCGGCAAATCGACGCGCCGGCAGGTTTTTGCCGGGACAGCCGCGCCTGAACGCAACGCAAGTCCGGGCGCATGGCGAAACCGGACTGGCCTCGCACGCCGGCATTTGATAGGCAGCGATAGCGGGGCGGTTAGCTCAGTTGGTAGAGCGTCTCCTTTACACGGAGAGGGTCGGCGGTTCGAGCCCGTCACCGCCCACCAGCCTTCGCTCTGCGGGTTACGGCTCGGCAAGCCGCTCCTGATTCCGATCCACGATGCGGCAAAACGAAAAGCCGCCGACGCTTTCGCATCGGCGGCCCATGTCGTTCAGGCGCTTGGCCCCCCGGCGCTTGGCCTCAGTGCGCGATCACACCGGCCGCGTCGTCGTCAGCCGCCTTGGGCGGGACCGCCTTCAGATCCTCTTCCCAGACGATCGGCACGGGGACGCGCGTCAGCGCGTGCTCCAGCACCTGCTCCATCCGCGACACGGGTATGATCTCCATGCCCTCCTTCACGGATTTGGGCAGATCGACCAGATCCTTGGCGTTGTCCTCGGGGATCAGCACCTTCTTGATGCCGCCGCGTAGCGCCGCGAGCAGCTTCTCCTTCAGGCCGCCGATCGGCAGGACCCGGCCCCGCAGCGTCACCTCGCCGGTCATGGCGACGTCGCGCCTGGTCGGGATGCCGGTCAGCACCGAGACGATCGCGGTCGCCATCGCGATGCCCGCCGACGGGCCGTCCTTGGGCGTCGCGCCTTCGGGCACATGGACGTGGATGTCGCGCCGGTCGAACAAGGGCGGCTCGATGCCGAAATCAATGGCGCGCGAGCGGACGTAAGACGCCGCCGCCGAGATCGATTCCTTCATCACGTCCTTGAGATTGCCGGTGACGGTCATCTTGCCCTTGCCGGGCATCATCACGCCTTCGATCGTCAGGAGCTCGCCGCCGACCTCGGTCCAGGCCAGCCCGGTAACCGTGCCGACGCCGTCCTCGGTCTCCGCCATGCCATAGCGATAGCGCGGAGGCCCAAGATAGTCTTCCAGCACGGTTGGCGTGACGGCGACGCTCTTGGCTTTCTCGAGCACGATGTCCTTCACCGCCTTGCGGACGGTGTTGGAGAGTTCGCGCTCGAGATTGCGGACGCCGGCCTCGCGGGTGTAGCGGCGCACCAGCGTCATCAGCGCCTCGTCGTCGATCGACCATTCCTTCGATTCGAGGCCGTGCTTCTTGATCGCGTTCGGGATGAGATGCTTGCGCGCGATCTCGACCTTCTCGTCCTCGGTGTAGCCGGCGATGCGGATCACCTCCATCCGGTCCAGCAGCGCCGGCGGGATGTTGAGCGTGTTGGCCGTGGTGACGAACATCACGTTGGACAGGTCGTAATCGACCTCGAGGTAGTGGTCGTTGAAGGTCGCGTTCTGCTCGGGATCGAGCACCTCGAGAAGCGCCGCCGACGGATCGCCGCGGAAGTCCTGTCCCATCTTGTCGATCTCGTCGAGCAGGATGAGCGGGTTGGCGGTCTTGGCCTTCTTCATCGACTGGATGATCTTGCCGGGCATCGAGCCGATATAGGTGCGGCGGTGGCCGCGAATCTCGGCCTCGTCACGCACGCCGCCGAGCGACATGCGCACGAATTCCCGCCCCGTCGCCTTGGCGATCGACTTGCCGAGCGAGGTCTTGCCGACGCCCGGAGGGCCGACGAGGCACAGGATCGGGCCTGCGAGCCGGTTGGCGCGCTGCTGCACGGCGAGATATTCGACGATCCGGTCCTTGACCTTGTCGAGGCCGAAATGATCGTCGTCGAGCACGCCCTGCGCGATCGTCAGATCCTTCTTGATCTTCGACTTCTTGCCCCACGGAATGCCGAGCATCCAGTCGAGATAATTGCGCACGACGGTGGCTTCCGCCGACATCGGCGACATCTGGCGCAGCTTCTTCATCTCCGCGATGGCCTTGTCGCGCGCCTCCTTGGAGAGCTTGGTGCGGGCGATGCGCTCCTCGAGTTCTGCCAGCTCGTCCTTGCCTTCCTCGCCGTCGCCGAGCTCCTTCTGGATCGCCTTCATCTGCTCGTTGAGATAATATTCGCGCTGCGTCTTCTCCATCTGGCGCTTGACGCGCGAGCGGATCCGCTTCTCGACCTGCAGCACCGACATCTCGCTTTCCATCAGCGAGAGCACCTTCTCCAGACGGTGCGCGACATGGGTGATCTCCAGCACGGCTTGGCGATCGGCGATCTTGACGGCCAGATGCGAGGCGACCGTGTCGGCGAGCTTTGAGGGCTCGTCGATCTGGGAGACGGCGGCGACGATCTCGGACGAGATCTTCTTGTTGAGCTTCACATAGCTCTCGAATTCGCTGATCACCGAGCGGCCGAGCGCCTCGACCTCGACCTTCTTGCCGTCCTCCTCGGACAGGCTGGTGGCCTCGGCCTGGTAGAACGCGTCGTCGGCGACATAAGCGACCGCCTTGGCGCGGCCGACGCCCTCGACCAGCACCTTCACGGTCGAATCGGGCAGCTTGAGCAGCTGCAGCACGCGCGCCAGCGTGCCGATCTCGTAGATGTCGGCGGTATCCGGGTCGTCGTCGCCGGCATTCTTCTGGGTGGCGAGAAGGATCAGCCCGTCGGTCTTGACGACCTCCTCGAGCGCACGGATCGACTTCTCGCGGCCGACGAAGAGCGGCACGATCATATGGGGGAAAACGACGATGTCGCGCAGCGGCAGCACCGGGTAGAGGCCGGTCTCGCCGGAGACGAAGGGAGCGCGGGGCGCCGAGCCAGTCATGATGCGTCCTTTGTGGTTGCGCCGGAAGCCTCCCCGCAATGGGCGGAGTATCCCGACGTATGCGTCTCGGGGCGACCATCGCCCCGCCCGCCCTCGCGCACCGCACCCTCGACAGGCATGCGATTCTCGCAAGTGCAGCTAAAATGGAGACTTAACGCCGCGCTTTCAAGCGAGCCCGCACGGCGCATCCCCAAGCCTTGTCGTCGCAGCCTCGAAGACCAGTCCGATCCCGCCTGAGGAACGCAAAACGCGCGCCAATCGGCGCGCGTTCGGCATGCATCGGTATCGAGGCGCGTCTCACGCGGACGCGGACTTCACCTCGTCCTCGCGCTCCGAATAGATGAACAGCGGGCGAGACTTCGATTCGACAGCTTCCGGACCGATCACGACCTGCTCGACGCCTTCCAGCCCCGGCAATTCGTACATCGTCTCGAGCAGGATGCCTTCCATGATCGAGCGCAGGCCGCGCGCGCCGGTCTTGCGATCGATCGCCTTGCGGGCGATCAGCGCGACTGCCTCGTCGGTGAAGGTCAGCTCGGTGTCCTCCATCTCGAACAGGCGCTGATACTGCTTCACCAGCGCGTTCTTCGGTTCGGTCAGGATGGTCTTGAGCGCCGCCTCGTCGAGGTCTTCAAGCGTCGCCAGAACCGGCAGGCGGCCGACGAATTCCGGGATCAGGCCGAATTTCAGCAGATCCTCGGGCTCGACCTCACGGAAGATCGCGCCGCTGCGGCGCTCGTCGGGGGCCTTTACGGTCGCGCCGAAGCCGATCGAGGTGCCCTTGCCGCGGCTGGAGATGATCTTGTCGAGGCCGGCAAAGGCGCCGCCGCAGATGAACAGGATGTTGGTGGTGTCGACCTGCAGGAACTCCTGCTGGGGATGCTTGCGCCCGCCCTGCGGCGGCACGGAGGCGACGGTGCCCTCCATGATCTTCAGCAGCGCCTGCTGCACGCCTTCGCCCGAGACGTCACGGGTGATCGAGGGGTTGTCCGACTTCCGCGAGATCTTGTCGATCTCGTCGATGTAGACGATGCCGCGCTGGGCCCGCTCGACATTGTAATCCGACGCCTGGAGCAGCTTCAGGATGATGTTCTCGACATCCTCGCCGACATAGCCGGCCTCGGTCAGCGTCGTCGCATCGGCCATGGTGAAGGGCACGTCGAGGATACGCGCCAGCGTCTGCGCGAGCAGCGTTTTCCCTGAGCCGGTCGGCCCGATCAGCAGGATGTTGGACTTCGCCAGCTCGACGTCGTTGTGCTTCGTCGCGTGGCTGAGACGCTTGTAGTGGTTGTGGACCGCGACCGAGAGGACCTTCTTGGCGTGATCCTGGCCGATGACGTAGTCGTCGAGAACCTTGCGGATTTCACGCGGCGTGGGCACGCCGTCCTTCGACTTCACCAGCGCGGATTTCGATTCCTCGCGGATGATGTCCATGCAGAGCTCGACGCACTCGTCGCAGATGAACACGGTTGGACCCGCGATCAGCTTGCGCACCTCGTGCTGGCTCTTGCCGCAGAAAGAGCAGTAGAGCGTGCTCTTGGAATCGCCGCTGCTGACCTTACTCATCGTCCATCTCCATTCCCGGAGCCGGAGTCCACATCAGCCTTGGCGGATGCAACCGTCGTCTCTCCGTCATAATAGCCGCCGAGTTCGCGATCATTCGGTTAACGCGTCGATCCGGCACATCCGAATCGCAAGGCTGACCCAAAACCGGACTTGATGGCGGCGGCGCTGCGCTCGCTCGATTCCCCATGCAAACATGGGGCCGGGTGTCATGCAATATGGCCCTTCCCGGAGCCTACGCCAACCCACAGGCAACGGGTGGTTAGGTCGCAGGTCGCAAGACGGTCTCAGGCTGCGGCGGGAGCCGCATCCTCGGGCCGCCGGTCGATGACCTTGTCGATCAGGCCGAAGTCGCGGGCGGCCTCGGCGGTCATGAAGTTGTCGCGCTCGAGCGCCGCCTCGATCTCCGCATAGCTGCGGCCGGTGTGCTTGACGTAGATCTCGTTCAGGCGGCGCTTCAGGCTCTCGACCTCGCGGGCGTGAATCAGGATGTCGGTGACCTGGCCCTGGAAACCGCCCGAGGGCTGGTGGACCATGATGCGGGCGTTGGGCAGCGCGAAGCGCATGTCCTTGGCGCCGGCGGTCAGGAGCAGCGAGCCCATCGAGGCCGCCTGGCCGATGCAGAGCGTCGTCACCGGGCAGCGGATGAACTGCATCGTGTCGTAGATCGACATGCCCGAGGTCACCACGCCGCCGGGCGAGTTGATGTAGAAGGAGATTTCCTTCTTCGGGTTCTCGGCCTCGAGGAACAGAAGCTGCGCCACGATCAGCGAGGCGGAGTAATCCTCGACCGGGCCGGTCAGGAAGATGATGCGCTCGCGCAGCAGGCGCGAATAGATGTCGAAGGCGCGCTCGCCCCGGCTCGACTGCTCGACCACCATCGGGACGAGATTGTTGTAGGTCTCGATCGGATCGCGAAGCATGGAGGATGTCCCTGGGGTGGCGGCGCCGGAATGGAGCGCGTCATACGGCGGAAAAGAGAATCAGGCTGGCTTGTGGAGATCACCCACATAAGCACGGCGGAGCCGGCTGAAAAGGGAAACGCCGCCGGGCCTGTGACCCGACGGCGCGATTGTTCAGGTTAAGGTTGCCGGGCCGTTCAGGCGGTGGCGTCGTCGGCGGCGCCTTCCGCCTTCTTGGCTTCGGCCTTGGGCTTTTTGGCGGCCTTCTTGGGCTTGGCCTCGGCAGCCGTCTCGTCGCTGTCCTCGTCGGCGTAGAGCGCCTCGCGGCTCACGCTCTCGTCGGCGACCTTCACCTGCTCCAGCAGATGATCGACGACCTTCTCCTCGAAGATCGGCGCGCGGATTTCGGCCAGCGCCTGCGGGTTCTTGCGATAGAACTCCCAGACCTGCTTCTCCTGGCCGGGGAACTGGCGCGCGCGCTCGACCAGCGCCTGCGTCACCTCGTCGTCGGAGATCTGGACCTTGGCCTGCTCGCCGATCTCGGCCAGCACGAGGCCCAGACGCACGCGGCGCTCGGCGATCTTGCGGTACTCGGCCTTGGCGGCCTCCTCGGTCGTGTTCTCGTCCTCGAAGCTCTTCTTGGCTTCCTTCATGTCGACCTCGACCTGGCTCCAGACCGAGCCGAACTCCTGCTCGACCAGCGTCGGCGGCAGTTCGAAGGTGTATTTGGCGTCGAGCGCGTCGAGCAGGCTCTTCTTGAGCTTGCGGCGCGACTGCGCGCCGAAATCGCGGCCGATCTGCTCGCGGATGGCGCCTTTCAGCGAATCGAGCGACTCCATGCCGAAGGCCTTGGCGAGTTCGTCGTCGATCTTGACGGGCTCGGGCGCCTGCACCTCGGTGACGGTGACCTCGAACTGGGCCGGCTTGCCGGCGAGGTTCGCCGCCGCATAGTTCTCCGGGAACGTCACCTTGACGGTGCGGGTGTCGCCGGCCTTGGCGCCTTCGAGCTGCTCCTCGAAGCCGGGGATGAACTGGCCCGCGCCGAGATCGAGCGGGATGCCCTCGCCCGTGCCGCCGTCGAAGGGTTCGCCGTCGAGCGTGCCGACGAAGGAGATCATCAGGCGGTCGCCCTTTTCGGACTTCGCCTTCTCGCCCTTGTTGGAATAGGTGCGGTTCTGGCCGGCCATGCGCTCCAGCGCGGCGTCGACATCGGCGTCGGGCACCTCGGCGACCGGCTTCACCAGCGACACATCGGACAGGTCGGCGAGTTCGATCTTGGGCAGCACTTCGAGCGCGACCGTGAAGGCGAGATCGCCCTTGGCCTCCATCGCGGCCTCGATCTCGTCCTTGTTCTCGGGGAACTTGATCTGCGGCTCGAAGGCGAGCTTCAGGCCGTTATCGGTGACGATCTTCTGGTTGGCTTCGTTGACCGCGTTCTGCAGCGCGTCGGCCATGACCGAGCGGCCATAAAGCCGGCGCAGATGCGCGACCGGGACCTTGCCGGGACGGAAGCCGTTGATCTTGGCCTTGCCCTGCAAGCCCTGAAGGCCGTCATCGAGACGGATTTTCAGGTCGGCGGCGTTCAGCACCACCTGGAATTCGCGCTTGAGGCCCTGCGAGAGGGTTTCGGTCACGTTCATCGTTCTGATCCGCCAAAAAGGTCTCGTCTTGATAGTGTCAAAGCACGACGCCTTGTGACGGCCGCCGCACTCGCGAAATCCGGATATGGTGCGGGCGGAGGGACTCGAACCCCCACGACTTTCGCCGCTGGTACCTAAAACCAGTGCGTCTACCAGTTCCGCCACGCCCGCCGACCCGCCGCGCCACACCCGCGAAACGCAGACGCCGGCATCATAGGGCGCCGGTGCTATACGCATTTGCGCAGGTGCATGCAGCAAAAAAATGCGACGGATTTGCGAAACCGGGGGCGCGGCATGCGCGGCGACGCCTTGTCGGCCTCACTCCGGGCCACCCCTCGCCAGATCGCGGCGCAGACCTTATGCCTGCGACCATGACCGACAAGCGCCCCGCCATGACCGCCCGCCCGACCCGCCGCGCCACCCTTGCGGGGCTCGGCTCGGCGGCGGCCTTGACGCTGACGGGCGAGGCCAGACCCCAGACGGCCGCCTCCCCGCGCGCGGTTGCCGCCGAACCGCCCGCACGCCCGCTCGTTATCGCTCCCGGCAAGGCGCGGCTGCGGCCCGCACCCGCCGGAGAGACCGAAATCCTGACCCTGAACGGCGCCAGCCCCGGCCCGGTCTTTCGAATCAGGCCGGGCGAGACGTTGCGGGTGAGGCTGGAGAACAGGACTGCCCTGCCGCTCGCTTTGCACTGGCACGGCCTGCGCGGAGGCGCAGCGGCGATGGACGGCGTCGGCGGCTTCAGCCAGCCCCCCGTCAGCCCGGGCGGGAGCTTCGGCTACCACCTGACCCCGCCCGATTCCGGAACCATATTGTATCGCGCCATGGTCATGGGCGGCTCGTCGGAGCCGGCAGGGCGCGGCGTCGCCGGGATGCTCGTCGTCGAGGAAGCAGCCCCGCTGCCGGTCGATCTCGACCTGCCCGTGCTGGTCGGCGACTGGCTGCTCGGCGACGATCACGCGATCAGGCCGTTTACGGCGCAGAGCGAGCCCAACGCCGCCGCCGGGCGCCTCGGGAGCTGGCTCACCGTCAATGGCGGCCCTCCGCCGCAGCGCATCGCGGTGAGGCCAGGCGCACGCGTCCGGGTTCGCCTCGCCAATGCCTGCAATGCACGGATCATGCGGCTGCGTTTTGAGGGGGTGAAGGCGCATGTGATCGCGGTCGATGGCCAGCCGACCGACACCTTCGAGCCCGTGCGGGCGCAACTGCCCTTCGCGCCCGGCACGCGCTACGACCTCGTCGTCGACATGCCCAGCGAGGCGGGTCAGGTCGCCGGCGTCACCGCGCTGATCGGCGCAGGCGTGCCGCTGGTTCGGCTGGTCGCGGAGGGCGAGGCGAAGCCGCCCTCGAGCGAGCCCGTCGCGCCGAAGCCCAATCCGGCGCTGCCGGCCGGCGTGCGCCTGCAGGATGCCCGCCGCCCGCAGATCGTGATCGAGGGCGGCGCGAAGCTGACGCCGGAGGCGAAACTCGATTTTGCCAGCCTCGACCTTGCCCGGCCGTGGCGGCTCAATGGCGGCGTCGGCGACCTCGCCAAACCGCTGTTCAGCGTCAGGCGCGGGACGCCGATCGTGCTCGCCGTCGACAACCGCACCGCCTTCCTGCAGCCGATCCATGTTCATGGCCACAGCTTCCGGCTGCTGCACCCGCTCGACGACGGCTGGGAGCCTTATTTCCTCGACACGGTACAGATCCCGGAGAACCGGAAGCTCCACATCGCCTTCATCGCCGACAATCCCGGCAAATGGCTGATCTCGTCCTCCGTACTGGAACGCTTCGACCTCGGCCTGTGGACCTGGTTCGAGGTGACGTGAGCGGCCGCACCATCATGCGCTGGCTGATGGCGGCTTTCTATCTTGCCGCCGGCATCGCGCATCTGCGCGCGCCCGACGCCTTCCTGCCGATCGTGCCCGGCTGGGTGCCGGCACCGCGCGAGGTCATTCTGCTGACCGGCGTCGCCGAACTAGCCGGCGCGATCGGGCTGCTGGTCCCGCGCCTGCGCTACGCTGCCGGCATCGGGCTCGCGCTCTACGCGCTCTCCGTCTGGCCGGCCAACTTCAGGCATGCGCTGGAAGGCATTGATATCCCGTCGCTTCCGACGGGCTGGTGGTATCACGGCCCGAGGCTCGCGCTCCAGCCGGTGCTGATCTGGTGGGCGCTTTATGTCGGCGGGGTCATCGACTGGCCTTGGCGGCGCGGACGCTGGCACAACCGGACGCTGAACCGGGAGCACTGAGCCCCGCAGTCAGAGCCGGCTGAGATTGATGATCAGTATGGGAGCAAATTGCGACAGAACGACAAGAGCGAAAAGACTCCACATAACCCTTCTCGCCCGACGAACCCGCCGTTTTGCCTCTTCAGTTAATCCATTGTCGATTGGCTCAAGTGACCAGCATTGTTTCTCATAAAAAAATGGATCACGTCCCGACGCAGAACTGTCAGTATCGGCCATTTTGATCCAAGACGTCAGCTTCCAATAGAAAATAACAAATATCAAACATTGTGATATAAAAATTATCCATCTAATCTGATCAAACGTCATTAATGACCTATAGTTTTCTACAACTCGTCCCTGTAATTTATAAGAAGAATTGCGCGTTCAACCCGGCAGCTCACTCACCCTGATTCGCTTCACCCCCAGCGCCGCCATGTCGGCCCACGCCTTCTCAAGCGAGCCGTTGAGGTCGATGGCGCGGCAGGCCTCCTCGACGACCAGCGTCTGCAAGCCGGCCTTGGCCGCGTCCTGCGCGGTCCAGTTGACGCAGAAATCGGTCGCCAGCCCCACGACGACGGCGCGCGTCACGCCGCGCTCCTTCAGATAGCCGCCAAGCCCCGTCGGCGTCTTGCGGTCGGCCTCGAGGAAGCCGGAATAGCTGTCGATCTGCGGCCGGTAGCCCTTGCGGATGATGGTCTGCGCGGTGGGCAGATCGAGATCGGCGCGGAACTCCGCGCCCTTCGTGCCCTGGATGCAGTGGTCGGGCCAGAGCACCTGCGGGCCATAGGGCATCTGGATCAGCTCGAAGGGCTTTTTGCCGGGATGGCTGGTGGCCAAGGAGGAGTGCCCCGCCGGGTGCCAGTCCTGCGTCAGCACGATGTTGGAAAAGCGCTTGCCGAGTGCGTTGATGACCGCGACGACCTCGTCGCCCTTGGTCACGGCCAGGCTGCCGCCGGGACAGAAATCGTTCTGCACATCGACGACGATGAGCGCGGTCGCGGCGTCGATCATCGGCTTCTCGCTCATCGGTTTCTCCTGGGCCCGGAGGGGACGGGTCGCGGCGACCGCGCTCAGCACGCTCGCGCCGACGATGAGATGGCGTCTGTCGAGGATGAAGCGGTTGGTCATGGCGCGCCTCCGCGATGAAGTCTCCCGACACTGTGCTGGAAGAGCGCGGCGCGGGAAACCCCTTACCCCCTCGCCGCTCGCGTCATCCGCGTCACGCCCTTGCGGGCCGCGAACATCCGGCCATAGACGTCGCCGGCGAGATCGGGCCGGTAGCAGCGCTGCTCCAGCAGCGGGCCCCAGTCGTGCTCGACTGTGTCGATCAGTTCGAAATCGCTTTTGAGCCGGGCGGCGAGCTGGTCGCGATTCTTGCGGTTCTGGTACTCCAGCAGCACCAGCGAGGTTTTGGACAGGTCGATCTGGTCGAGCACATCGCCCTCGCCGCCCTCGATGTCGATCTTGACCACATCGGCCGAGGGCAGGCTGGCGGGATCGACCACCGCGACCTCGTAGCGCTCGACCATCGCGCCCGCGACGAAGGTGTCGCCCGCATAGGAGGCGAGGCCCGATTCGCCGTCGCCTGCGAAGCGGCTGACGAAGCTCGCCGTCTTCAGGCCGCCGGGGAAGAGCGCCGCATTCACCGGAACGATGTCGCGCCGCGATTGCGTGTTCTGCCTGAGCAGGGCGAAGGTGCCGGGATGCGGCTCGTAGGAGGTGACGAGGCTGCCCGGCCAGCGCGCCGTCGCCCAGAGCGCAAACGAGCCGACATTCGCCCCGATATCGAGAATATCGAGGCCGACGCCGTCGAACCCGGTTTCATACTCGCCTTCCAGTACGTCCTTGATGGCCCAGTGCATCGCATCGGGCACGGTCAGGCTCATCGGAATATGCGCGATGTAGTGCTTCACATCAGCCCCCGGCAGGGGAGCACCGCCTCTTGTCGCCGGGCGTGACGAATTCACGCTCCGGATCGCGGCGGCTCCCCGCGCCATCAGGAGCACCACGCGGCGTTTTACACAAGTTCGTGAACGCCGATTCTGCTGCGGATGCGATCTCCGCTCCGCGACGGGCGCGGTCGGCTTCGTTCAGCGCAACTCCACGTTCACGACGCCGGGCGCCGCCCTGACCGAGTTCGCGATCTGCTGGTTGACCGGATAGCGCTCGCTCAACGCGATCTCGACCTCCTGCGCGCCGTCGTTCAGGATCACGAACAGCGAGACCTTGCCATCGGCTTTCGGGCCACCCGGTCGCGGGCGGATGCGCTCGGCGATCGAGGCCACCGCGTCCTCGCCGCGAATCCAGATCAGCAGGTCCTGCTTCTGGCGCGCGGCCAGATCGTCGAGCACCTCGACATCCTCGATCCGCGGGCGGACATCCTCGCCGTCGAGCACGGCGGAAAGCCGCAGCACCAGCGCCCTGCCCGGCTCCAGCAGGTCGCGATGACGCTGCAAGCCTTCAGAAAACAGGATCGCCTCGAACTGGCCGCTCGGATCGGAGAGCTGGACGATGCCCATCTTGTTGCCGGACTTGGTCCGCCGCTCGGACTTGTCGATGACCGAGACGGCGACCTTGTCGCTGAAGCTGCCCCTGTCGCGAACGATCCGGACGAACTCGGAATAGCGCTTCAGTTTCAGCCGCTTGAGGATATGCTCGTAGTCGTCGAGCGGATGGCCCGACAGGAAGAAGCCGACGGCCTCGTGCTCGCGCCGCAAACGCTCGGCCGCCGACCAGGGCTCGACCGGGGGGATGCGAAAAGCCTCCTGCACGCCGCCGCCGCCAAACAGCTCGGACTGGCCGCCGAGCGCCGCCTCGCGGGTCCGGTTCGACAGCGCCAGCATGCCGTCGATCGCCGCCATGGCGCGCGCCCGCTCAGGCTCCAGGGCGTCGAGCGCGCCGGCCGCGATCAGCGCCTCGATGGTGCGGCGGTTGACCAGTTTGGTGTCGATGCGCCGCGCCAGATCGGCGAGGTCCTTGAACGGCCCGCCCGCCTGGCGCGCCGCCACGATCGACGCGACCGCAGCGCCGCCGACGCCCTTGATCGCAGCCAGCGCGTAGTGGATCGCGCCGTCGGCGACGTCGAACTCGACGCCTGAGCGGTTGATCGCCGGCGGCAGCACCTTGATGCCCATGCGCTCGGCGTCGCGGCGGAATTCCGAGAGCTTGTCGGTATTGCCCATGTCGAGCGTCATCGACGCCGCCATGAACTCGACCGGATGGTTCGCCTTGAGATAGGCGGTCTGGAAGGCGACGACGGCATAGGCGGCCGCGTGGCTTTTATTGAAGCCGTAATCGGCGAATTTCGCCAGCAGGTCGAAGATTTCGGACGCGACGTCCGTCTTGATGCCGCCCTCGACCGCGCCGTTCACGAAGCGATCGCGCTGGGCGTCCATCTCGGCCTTGATCTTCTTGCCCATGGCGCGGCGCAGCAGGTCGGCCTCGCCGAGCGAATAGCCCGACAGCGCCTGCGCCACCTGCATCACCTGCTCCTGATAGACGATGATGCCATGCGTCTCGGCCAGGATCGGCTCCATCTTGGGATGGAGATAGGTCGGCGCCTCCTGCCCGAGCTTGCGACGGCAATAGCTCGGGATGTTATCCATCGGGCCTGGCCGGTAGAGCGCCACCAGCGCGATGAGGTCCTCGATCCGGTCGGCCTTCATCTCGACCAGGGCGCGCCGCATGCCGGCGCTTTCCACCTGGAACACGCCGACCACCTCGCCCCGCGCCAGCATCTCGTAGCTCTTGGGATCGTCGAAGGGCAGGCTCGCCAGATCGACCGCGATATTACGCTGGGCGATCAGCTTCACGGCGGTCGTCAGCGTCGTCAGCGTCTTCAGGCCGAGGAAGTCGAACTTCACAAGGCCCGCCTGCTCGACCCATTTCATGTTGAACTGGGTCACGCGCATGCCGGTGCGCGGATCGACCGAGAGCGCGACGAGCTCCTCCAGCGGCCGGTCGCCGATGACGACACCGGCCGCATGGGTCGAGGCGTGGCGGTGCAGCCCTTCCAGCTTCTGGCCGATCTCAAGCAGCCTTGCGACGATCGGCTCCTCCTCGGCCGCCTGCTGCAGCTTCGGCTCGCCCTTGATCGCGTCGACAAGCGAGATCGGCTTGGCCGGGTTCTGCGGCACGAGCTTGGTCAACTTGTCGACCTGGCCGTAAGGCATTTCCAGCACACGGCCGACATCGCGCAGCACGCCGCGCGCCAACAAGGTGCCGAAGGTGATGATCTGCGCGACGCGCTCCTTGCCGTAGCGCTGCTGGACGTAGTCGATCACCTCCTCGCGCCGGTTCTGACAGAAATCGATGTCGAAATCCGGCATCGAGACGCGGTCGGGGTTGAGAAAGCGCTCGAACAGCAGGCCGAATCGGAGCGGATCGACATCGGTGATCGTCAGCGCATAGGCGACGAGCGAGCCCGCGCCCGAGCCACGGCCGGGCCCGACGGGAATATCGTGGTCCTTGGCCCATTTGATGAAGTCGGCGACGATCAGAAAATAGCCCGGATACTTCATCCGGGCGATGACCGAGAGCTCGAAATCGAGCCGCGCCTCATAGGCCGAGATGTCGAAGCCCGGCGAGGGGCCATGCTTGGCGAGGCGCGCCGCGAGCCCGGCTTTCGCCTGCAGTTCGAGCTCGACCGCCTCGTCGAGCCCGTTCTCGCCGCCGAAGCGCGGCAGGATCGGCTTGCGCAGGCCGACACGCCAGGTGCAGCGCATCGCGATCTCGACGGTCGAGGCCAGCGCCTCGGGCAGATCGGCGAAACGGCGCTTCATCTCGGCGCGGCTGGCGAAATGATGCTGCGGGGTCACCCGGCGGCGCTCGCCATCGGAGACCAGCCGCCCGGCCGCGACCGCCAGAAGCGCGTCATGGGCGTCGTAATCGGCGGGCTTGGCGAAAAACGGCTCGTTGGTCGCAACGATGGCGAGATCCATGTCATAGGCGAGCGTCAGAAGCTGCGCCTCGATGCCCGCCTCGCCCTCCTCGCCATGGCGCTGGATCTCGACATAGAGTCGGTCGCCGAAGATGCCGGCCAATCTCGAAAGCCGTGCCTTCGCCTGCGCCGCCTGTCCGTTGCGCAGCGCGAGATCGACCGGCCCGCCATGTCCGCCAGTCAGTACGATCAGCCCATCTTGATGCTCGCCAAGCCGCTCCATCGTCGAGAGTGGCTGGCCCGAGCCGCCGCTCGCCAGACAAGCCTCGGTGACGAGCCTCATCAGGTTGCCGTAGCCGGCCTCGTTCATCGCCAGCAGCACCAGATGCGGCGGTGTCTGGTTGAGCGGGGCTTTGCGACCTCCCTCGGCCTCGTCGCCGAAATCGATCGAGAGCTGAACGCCCACGATCGGCTGGATACCCGATCCGGCGAGTTTTTCCGAGAATTCCAGCGCGCCGAACAGATTGTTGGTGTCGGTCAGCGCCAGCGCCGGCTGGCCGTCGGCGGCCGCCATCTTGGCGATGGTCGGGATCGTCATCGCGCCTTCGAGCAGTGAATAGCTCGAATGGACATGCAGATGCACGAAGCCGATCTCGGACAGGATGCGCCCCTCGCTGTCGTCCCGGCCCATCATCCGCCCTCGCCTGCGGAACGACTCGTTCGCACCGCCTCAGGATCATTTGCGGTCGCCGCCCGCGCAGCGTCCAGCAGCCAGATGCCGCAGTCGAAGCCGGGCTGTGGATGGCTCAGACCTGCACCACCGAAAACAATGCTGCCCAGAGCCAGATCATACCGAGGAAAAGCCCGAGCGAGGCCAGCTCCGCCAAACCTGCCGCAACCTTACGCATCACAATCATCGTCGCCTCCTGATGTTCTGTGTATGTCCAGTTTAATTCATGTTTTGTTCTCGTCAATGCCGATGCGTCAGTTCCATCCTGCACAAATGGATGGCGGTTAACACTTCATGTATGCAACCGCCTCGGACGGTGCGGCGGCCTCAGTCGAGCGGCACCACCAGCCCGTCGCGGATCGTCACCTGCCGATCCATCCGGCGGGCGAGGTCGAGATTGTGGGTGGCGATCAGCGCCGCCAGTCCCGAGGCCCGCGCCAGCGCGACCAGCGTCGAGAAGACGTGCAGCGAGGTCACCGGGTCGAGATTGCCGGTCGGCTCGTCGGCCAGCAGCAGGCGCGGCGTGTTGGCCATGGCACGGCCGATCGCGACGCGCTGCTGCTCGCCGCCGGAGAGCTCGCCCGGCAGATGGTCGAGGCGTTCGCCGAGGCCGAGGAAGGTCAGCAGTTCGGCCGCGCGCGCCTCCGCCAGTCCCTTGTCGAGCCCGCGGATGCGCTGCGGCAGCACGACGTTCTCCAGCGCGGTGAACTCAGGCAGCAGGTGGTGGAACTGGTAGACGAAGCCGATTTCGGTGCGGCGCAGCCGCGTGCGGCCGGCATCGTCGAGCTTGGCCGTCGCCATGCCGCCGATGAAGACCTCGCCGGCATCGGGCTTCTCCAGCAGGCCGGCGACATGCAGCAGCGTCGATTTGCCGGTGCCGCTCGGCGCGACCAGCGCGACCAGTTCACCTGGCCAGAGCGCGAAGTCCGCCTTGCGCAGGATTTCGAGCGGCGCGTCGGTCTGGGGATAGAAGCGCTCGACCTGGGAGAGGAAGAGCGCGGGCGTCTCGCGTGCCATTCGCTTCAGCCCATCCTCAGCGCCTGGACGGGGTCCAGACGCGCGGCCTTCCAGGCCGGATAAAGCGTCGCCAGCAGCGACAGCACAAGCGCCATCGCAACCACGGTGGCGACCTCGCGCCAGTCGATCACCGAGGGGATGTCGCTCAGGAAACGCACGGTCGGGTCCCAGAGATTCGCCCCGGTGACGAAGTTCAGCGCCGCCATGATTGACTTGATGTTGTTGGCGAAGACGACGCCGAGCCCAAGCCCCGCCAGCGTGCCGAAGACGCCGATCGCAGCCCCTGTGATCAGGAAGACCCGCAGCACGGTGCCGCGCGTCGCACCCATGGTCCGCATGATCGCGATGTCGGCGGTTTTGTCCTTCACCAGCATGATCAGCCCGGAGACGATGTTGAGCGCCGCGACCAGCACGATCAGCGTCAGGATCAAAAACATCACGTTGCGCTCGACCTCCAGCGCGTTGAAGAAGGTCCGGTTGCGCTGCCGCCAGTCCGACAGCACCAGCGGGCGCGGCGCATCGGCCTCGATCGCATCGCGTACCTGTTGGGTGCGGTCGGGATTGTCGACGAAGATCTCGATGACGTTCACGTCGCCGTCGCGGTTGAAATAGGCCTGGGCCTCGACCAACGGCATGAAGACGAAGGAGGCGTCGAACTCGGTCATGCCGATCTCGAAGATTGCCTGCACCGGATAGGCCTTGATGCGCGGCGCGGTGCCGAACGGCGTCGAGGCTCCGCGCGGCGAGACGATGGTGATCGATTCGCCGACCGTCAGCCCCAGCGAGTTGGCCAGCCGCTGGCCGATCGCGACGCCGCCGCCCGCATCGAAGCCGTCGAGCGTGCCGCGCCTGACATTGCCGCCGACGAAGGGGATCGCCTTGATGTCGGACTCGAAGATGCCGCGCACCAGCACGCCGCCATTGCCGGTCTGCGAGGAGGCGAGCGCCTGCCCTTCGACCAGCGGGATCGCCTGCCGGACACCCTGCACCTTCCGTAGCCGTTCGGCCACCGCCATGTAGTCGTCGAGCGGGCGGTCGATCGGAGTGGCGAAGATGTGCCCGTTCACGCCGACGATCTTCTCCAGCAGTTCCTTGCGGAAGCCGTTCATCACCGACATCACGATGATCAGCGTGGCGACGCCGAGCAGAATGCCGAGAAACGAGAAGCCGGCGATCACCGAGACGAAGCCCTCGCGCCGGCGGGTGCGCAGATAGCGCCCGGCCAGCAGCCATTCGAAGCCGGCGAAAGCGCGCGTCCCGGTCGGCTGCGGCTCGATAGCGACTGGAGCTTCGGCTGCGACGCTCACGCCGGGGCGCCTTCAAGGCGCGGTTTGCCAATGAAGCGGTCGAGCGCGGCCTCGATCGAGACGCTCTCGCGCTCGCCACTGGTCCGGCGCTTGATCTCGACCTTGCCCTCTGCCAGCCCCTTGGGGCCGACGATGATCTGCCAGGGCACGCCGATCAGGTCGGCGGTGGCGAATTTTCCGCCGGGCCGCTCGTTGGTGTCGTCGTAGAGCGCATCATAGCCCTTCGCGAGCAGCGCCTTGTACAGATTCTCGCAGGCTGCGTCGGTGCCGGCGTCGCCAGCCTTCAGGTTCAGCACCGCGACGTCGAAGGGCGCGATCTCGTCGGGCCAGACGATGCCGCCATCGTCATGCCCGGCCTCGATCAGCGCCGCCACCAGCCGGCTCGGGCCGATGCCGTAGGAGCCCATATGCACGGGCGTCTGCTGGCCGTCCGGCCCGGTCACCGTCGCGCCCATCGGGTCGGAGTATTTGGTGCCGAAATAGAAGATGTGACCGACCTCGATGCCGCGCGCCGAAACCTGCGCGTCGCTGGGAATCGCCTCGTAAGACGCTTTCTCATGCATCTCGTCGGTGGCGGCATAAAGGCTGGTCCATTTGTCGACGATCGCCTGCAGTCCTTCGACGCTGTCGAAATCGGTATCGGCCGCCGGCGTCTCGAAATCGAGATAGTCCTTGTGGCAGAAGACCTGGCTCTCGCCGGTCGAGGCCAGAACGATGAACTCGTGGGAGAGATCGCCGCCGATCGGGCCGGTATCGGCCCGCATCGGGATCGCCTTCAGCCCGAGCCGCGCGAAGGTGCGCAGATAGGCCGTGAACATGCGGTTATAGGCGTGGCGCGCGGCCGCCTGGTCGATGTCGAAGGAATAGGCGTCCTTCATCAGGAATTCGCGCCCGCGCATCACGCCGAAGCGCGGCCGGCGCTCGTCGCGGAACTTCCACTGGATGTGGTAGAGGTTCAGCGGCAGGTCCTTGTAGGACTTGACGTAGGTCCGGAAGATGTCGGTGACCATCTCCTCATTGGTCGGGCCGAAGAGCATCTCGCGCTTGTTGCGGTCGGTGATGCGCAGCATCTCCTCGCCATAGGCGTCGTAGCGCCCGCTCTCGCGCCAGAGATCGGCAGACTGGATCGTCGGCATCAGGATCTCGATCGCGCCGGAGCGGTTCTGCTCCTCGCGCACGATCCTGTTGATCTTCTCGAGCACGCGCAGGCCGAGCGGCAGCCAGGAGTAGATGCCCGCCGATTGCTGGCGGATCATGCCGGCGCGCAGCATCAGCCGGTGCGAGACGATCTCGGCCTCGCGCGGCGCATCGCGCAGGATCGGCAGGAAATAGCGGGAGAGACGCATCGGAGGAACTCTTGCAGGGAAACGCTTGAAACACGGGGAAACGCTTGGAACAGCCGCCCCGCCGCCGGGGGCGCCTGAGTCGGTCATCTCAGAGACAGCATCGCCATTGCTCGAATGCAAATGCAAATGCAAATCGGAATGGCAGGAGACTGCGACTGCGGCCCAGGTCGGGCCGTCGCTCAGCCCGTCTTGTCGAATTTCTGCCTGAGCCGCGCGTTCACGGCCGGCGGCACGAAGGGCGAGACGTCGCCGCCCATGCCGGCGATCTGCCGGACCAGCGTCGCGGTGATCGGCCGCACTCCGGTCGAGGCCGGCAGGAAGACGGTCTGGATACCGCCATCCATCGTCCGGTTCATGCCGGCGAGTTGCATCTCGTAGTCGAGATCGGAGCCGTCGCGCAGCCCGCGGACGAACAATGTCGCCCCGGCCTCGCGCGCCGCCCAGATCGCCAGCCTGTCGAAGCTGACCACGTCGATGGAGACGCCGGCCTCCCGCGCGATCGGCCCGGCGACCTCGCGCAGCAATTCGGTGCGCTCCTCTGCCGTGAAGATCGGGGCCTTGCCCGGGTGGACGCCGATGGCGATGACCAGCCGGTCGCAGAGCCGGCAGGCCCCCGCGATCACGTCGAGATGGCCATTGGTGACGGGGTCGAACGACCCCGGATAGAAGGCTGTGCGGCTCATAGCCAAGGGTTAAAGCATCGGCCCGAAAAGTGGAATGCGGTTTTCGGAAAAGCCGATTCTAAGAAAAATGCCGACGCGCCGGCAAGCCGGTCACGCCGCCCTGACCTGCGTGATGAACTCGTCGACGCGGCTCCTCAGCCCATGCGCCAGCCCGGTCAACTCGGAAGACGCGCGCAAGAGCGCGCCGGCGGCGTCCGAGGTCTGCTGCGAGGCCGAGGAGACAAGGCTCGTCGCCTCGCCGATGCGGCTGAAGGCGGCCGTCGCGGTACCGACCTCGGTGACGATCGCGTGTGTCGCGCCATGCTGGTGGCGCATCGTCTCGGCGGTGCGGCGGACCGTGTCGCTCAGACCCCCGATCATGCCGCGAATGCCGGCAATGGCCTCGACAGTCGCCGTCGTGGCCTGGTTCATGCCGGCGATCTGGCGCGAGATGTCCTCGATGGCGCGGGCCGTCTGGCCCGACAGACCCTTGACCTCGGAGGCGACGACGGCAAAGCCCCGGCCCGCCTCGCCGGCGCGCGCAGCCTCGATCGTGGCGTTGAGCGCGAGCAGGTTCGTCTGCGCGGCGATGTCGGAGATCATGCCGATCACGTCGGAGACGCGGGCTGCGCCCGATGCGAGGGACTCGACCACCGCGCCCATTTCGTCGGCATAGTCGCGGGCCGAGCGCGCACTGCGATCCGAGGACTGCACGTCGCTGTCCAGCCTGTCGATCGCGGTGCGCAGATCCTGCGCCGCACCTTCGATCGAGCGGATGCTGGCGATGGCGCGCGAGGTCGAATCGTGGACCGTGCCGGCATTCGCCTGCGTCTGCAGGGCCCCGTTGGACAGTTCGCTCGCCGTGACGCTGAGTTCCTGCGCCGCTGACGAAACGGCGTTGGTGACGCTCAGGATCGAGCGTTCGAGATCACTGGCGAGGTCGCTGAGCAGCGCGCTGCGCTGGCGGCCCGCTTCACGGTTGGCCTCCTCGCGCCCGGCCAGACGCGCCGCTTCCTCGCGGATCATGGTCTCTCGGATGCGCTGGACGGAGCTGGCGATGGCGCCGATCTCGTCCTTGCGCTGCGCACCTGGAATGTCGAGGTCGGTTCGTCCGGTGGCCACGCCGGCCAGGGCCTGCGACAGGCCCCTGATCGGCTGCGCCACGGACAGGCCAAGCAGCAGCGCGAAGACGAGCAGCGGCCCGATCACGACGAGCGCCGCGCCCAGCATCGCGTTGCGGATGGTGACGACGACGGCGAAGGCTGTTGTTTCCGGCTCGGTCAGCCAGAGCTGCCAGGTCCAGTCACCGACCCTGACGGGCCGGCCGGTGACGAGCAGCGCCGCGCCGTCGCGGCTGGTCATCGTCAGCATGCCGCCCTTTGCCTGCCCCAGCAGGCCCGGATCGAGCACATTGCCCGGTGCGTCGCCGACGAGCCGACGGGCCGGGTTCGAGCGCATGAAACCGTCCGCGCCGATCAGATAGGTTCCGACATTGCGAAGGCCGCTGGAGTTGATCGCCAGAACGGCGTCCATGATCCTGGTGTCGAGTGCGATCACAAGCGTGCCGGAACCATCGTCCGCGCCTGATTCCGTGCCGACGAAGCGCTGCGCCATAAAGGCGCGCGGCTCGCCGCCGGCCGGATCATAGGGCGCGAAATCGATGACCGCCTGCTCGCCGGCCGGGACCGAACGCGACGCCGCGACCACCTTTCCGAAGCCGGTCTCGACAATGTCGGGCTCGCTGACGAGGCGGCCGAACTCCGGACCCTTCCTCACGCTGTAGACCACCCGTCCCTTGGCGGAAACGAGATACATGTCGGCATAGCCGAACTGCTTCAGCGCCGCGCGATAGGTTTCGTGGATCGGCACATGACGCCAGGAATAGCCGTGCTGGTGGTCCTTGCCGGTGCGCGCCTCGCGCTCCTCGGGCGAGCTGCCAGCCTGATAGTGATCGAGGATACGGCGCATGTCATAGGCGCCGAGCTCCATCCATTTGCCGATCTCATCGACCGCCGAAACCGTGTAGGCGCTGCGCGCCTGCACCGAGAGCTCGGACCTGACCTGCGCCCAGCGGCGTTCGATCGCGCCGGCATGGCTCTCGGCCAGATCGCTCAGTCGCTCACGCACGGATTCCCGCGCCCATTCGGCCACCGCACGATAGGCCGACGTGCCGACGACCAGCGCCGCCAGACAGGCGAGCGCCAGCATCGCGGCGGGGAGCCTAATCCTGAGGCTGAACAAGTGGTGGAACTCCGGCGGGACATCATGTCCCGTTCCACCAAGAGACACCAGATTGCGTTAACGTTCTTTGAAAGCGAGCCCCGCCGAGGCTCGTATAGATTGCATCAGGGTATCAGCGCGGCCAGGGCCGCCGCGCTGCCGATGATCGTGGACAGGAAGACGAGCGCCAGAGCCACGAAGGACAGGCGGCGCTGACTGTCGAACTTGCGGGGGAACGGCATCATGTGCTTTCGGCGAATCGGCTGACACTTGCTCTTACCTTGCGTGACGCCTGGCCCCGGCCCCGGCATGGCGACATCATGGCGAGACTGTGACATGACCGATGTCCCGGTTTGCGGATTGCGCCGCCCCGTCCTCCCGCCTAAACCGCCCGGATGCTAACCCTCAACGACATCACCTACCGGCTCGGCGAGCGCCTGCTGCTGGACCATGCCGGCGCAGCGCTGCCCGACGGTGCGCGCGTCGGCCTCGTCGGCCGCAACGGCACCGGCAAGACGACGCTGTTCCGCATCATCACCGGCGACCTCTCGCCCGAGGGCGGCAGCGTCCATCTGCCCAGGGGACGGCGCATCGGCGGCGTCGCGCAGGAAGCGCCCGGCGGGCCCGATACGCTGATCGAGGTCGTGCTCGCCGCCGACACCGAACGCGCGGCCCTGCTTGCCGAGTCGGAAACCGCGACCGACCCGCTGCGCATCGCGGAGATCGGCACGCGGCTGGCCGACATCGACGCGCATTCCGCCCCTGCCCGCGCCGCGACCGTGCTGCACGGGCTCGGTTTCGACGAGGCCGCCCAGCAGCGGCCCTGCTCGGATTTTTCCGGCGGCTGGCGCATGCGCGTGGCTCTGGCCGCCGTGCTGTTCTCGCAGCCCGATCTGTTGCTGCTCGACGAGCCGACCAACTATCTCGACCTCGAAGGCACGCTCTGGCTTTACGACTATCTCGAGCGCTATCCGCACACCGTGCTGGTCGTCAGCCATGATCGCGAACTGCTCGACACCTGCGTCGACCACATCCTCCATCTCGATGGCGGCAAGCTGACGATCTATCGCGGCGGCTACACCTCCTTCGCAAAGCAGCGCGCCGAGAAGCAGATGCAGCTCTCCAAGGCCAAGGAGAAGCAGGACGCCGAGCGCAAGCACCTCCAGGCCTTCGTCGATCGTTTCAAGGCGAAAGCCTCGAAGGCGCGCCAGGCCCAGTCGCGCGTCAAGCGGCTCGAGAAGATGGAATCGATCGCCACCATCGTCGATCGCGACGTCCAGCCCTTCAGCCTGCCCGGGCCCGAGCGGCCGCTCGCGCCGCCGATGATCGTGCTCGACGACGCCAGCGCCGGCTATGGCGACCGCAAGGTGCTCTCAAAGCTCAACCTGACGCTGCTGCCCGACGACCGCATCGCTTTGCTGGGCTCCAACGGCAACGGCAAATCGACCTTCTGCAAGCTGATCGGCGGACGCCTTGCGCCGCTCTCGGGCGAGATGCGCAAATCGTCCAAGCTTGAGACGGCCTATTTCGCCCAGCACCAGCTCGACGAGTTGCGGCTGGAGGACACGCCGGTCGCCCATCTGCGCGACCTGATGCCCGACGCGCCCGAGGCCAAGGTCCGCTCCAAGGCGGCCCAGATCGGCTTTCCGGCCCAAAAGGCCGAGACGCCGGTGAAGAACCTTTCGGGCGGCGAGAAGGCCAGACTGATGCTGGGGCTGGCCGCATTCGGCGGCCCGCACCTGCTGATCCTCGACGAGCCGACCAACCATCTCGACATCGACAGCCGCACCGCCCTGGTCAACGCGATCAACGACTATCCCGGCGCGGTAATTCTCGTCAGCCACGACCGCTTCCTGATCGAATCCTGCGCCGACCGGCTCTGGCTCGTCGGCGACGGCACCGTGAAGAACTTCGACGGCGACATGGAGGACTACCGCACGCTGGTGCTCGGCGGGGCCAAGGCGGCGCGGCGCGAGAAGCAGGCGGACGCCGCTCCGGCGGCCGGCAAGGCCGACGACCGCAAGGGCGCGGCGGTGAAACGCGCGGCGCAAGGCCCGCTGCGCCAGAAACTCAACCTCGCCGAAGCGCGCATCGCCAAGCTGACCGGGCTGATCGGCAAGGTCGACGAGGTGCTCGGCAACGGCGCGGCCTTTGCCCGCGATCCCGACAAGGCGCGGATCTTGTCGCGCCAGCGGGCGGAGTTGGCGGAAGCGCTGGCGGCGGCGGAGGAGGAGTGGCTGGGGCTCAGCGAGGATCTGGAGAGCGCGTAGGCAATCCTATCGGAGCTTGGCGATTCCGATCCCGTCGAGTTTGGCGCGATCCTTTATCGACTCTTCGCTGCGGGTCAGTGCCTTCGCGATCGCCTTGAGCGCCATTCCCTTCCTGGCGAGCAGCTTTAGCTTGTCGAGTTCCTCGCCGGTCCAGGGCTGACGATGACGTTCGAAACGCTCGGCCAAGGTGGGCTCCTTACTTCTTGTCGGCGACGGCCCGATCAGATGCAGGGCTCGGGACATGTTCCGCGCTCTGAACTGCGCGCTCAGCCCTGCCCCGGCTTCACGATCCGCGCCAGCCGGTTGTCGGTGAACATGTAGATCTCGCGACCGCCGGGCTCGGAATAGAGCACCTGGACCTCGCGCTGGCCCTTGCCGCTATCGCCGATCAGCACGTCGGTCGGGCGCGCGCCCTTGAGCCTGACCAGTTCGCATTCGGTGATGCCCTCGGCGATCGCCGGCGGCAGCGCCCCGGCCGGCGACGAGACGTCGCCATCGCATTCGCCCTCTGCCGTCAACCGCGCTTCCTGCGTCGCGGTGCGCGCCGAGGCGCTGCTCGCAGGCACGCTGTTCGCGGTTGTCGCGGCCGCGCGGCCTTCGCTCTTCTCCGACATGAACGAGAACCCGCCGATGTCGACGGAGCAGCCGCCGAGCGCGAGCGCGCAGGCGAGCAGGGCAGGAATTTTCACGCTTTTTTCTCCCAGCGGCCCGCCTCGTCCTGCTGCCAGTAGCTGGCGCTCCGGCCCGAGGCCTTGACCGTCTTCCAATCCTCGCGCGCAGCTGTCAGCGCCTGGGGATCGTCACCATCGAATATCAGCACGACGCGTTCGTAGCCCTGCAATGCGTCGGGAATGCGGACGCCGTCGGCGCAGATCCGGACCTGCGCGGCGTTGGGGTTGTGTCCTTGCGTGGTCAGCACAATGGGGTTTGCCGCCGCATCCGGCTCGGCCGCCGTGACATGCGGCAGGAAGCCTTCGTCGGAATAGGTCCAGAGCCGGTCGTCGAGCGCGCTCAGCCGCTCCGGGCTCGAGACCTCGACCACGACCTTCTGCCCGCGCGACAGGGCACGCTCGAGAATGGTCGGCAGGACCTGTTCGAGCGGGCGCGACTGCAGGTGAAAGAAAAGGATTTCGGTCGCGGCGGATATCCTCGCCGCCCCATCCGGTGGCGACGTCACAGCAACTTGGTCAAGGTGTTCGTGACGTTCAGCTCGAACGGCACGTCGAGCCTGTTCAACCGCGACTCGACCAGATTGCGGTCCGCCCGGCGCGCTACATCGACCCGCAGGACCTCGCGTCCGGCGTCGTCCCAGGATATGCCGATCCCGCCGACGCCCTCAATGTCCTGCAACGCATCGACGGCCTCGCGCTTTTTCGCCCTGACATCGTCCGGCATGGCCATCTCCCTCTGTCACGTCAGCATGCTGACCCCAAGAGATTGGAGCGCCGCCGCCAGACTGCAAGCATAACCGACGCCGACCTTCTTGCCATCCTTCTCGCGCACGCCGCCGGCAAAGAGCATCGCGACGGGAGCGAGATCGGCGCGCCGGTAGATCAGGCTGCCGGAATCGCCTGGCCCGGCGAAGGGCTTGTCGTCGGCCAGCCAGCTAATCTCGACGACGTTGTCGAAGCGGATGTTGCGCTTCAACTGGGGGCTGAACACCGATAGGTTCGACAGCTCCGTCGCGGTGACGAGGCCGATCGTCCAGCCGGTGCTGCGGCCGATCTTGCAAACCTCGTCATGGCGTTTCAGCAGGCGCGGCTCGATCACAGCCCCGAGCCGAGCCGCGCCTGACCCAGTCGCATAAGCGGGCAAACGGTTCGGCTCGCCGACGAGAGCGTCGTTGTCGAGCGCCGCCACCGCTGCGTCCAGTTCCTGCGCGCCCGTCGCGCTCAGCTCCGAGAAATCGACGAGCCGCCCGATACGCAGGCTGTTCACCAGCGATTTTACATCCGGCTTGGCGGGCTGGTAGATCGGGTCATCGGTCTTCGCCAACCCCGATAGAGCCAGAACATGCGCGTTCGACATCAGACCCTTGCGCCCTTTCCAGGGTCCGCGCTCGAATTGCACGAAGGGGCCGATCGAGCCCGCCATGGCGTCCCGATGCGCGACCGAGCCGCCGAGCGCGAGCGGGCGCATGGTCGCTGCGAAGCCCGCCGCGGTCGCCGCCTTTGACAGGCTGGCCATCGAAGGGATCGCAACCCGACCCAGCGTGGACACCGATACGGCGTCGCCGAAACGCTCGCTGAGTTCGTTCGCATAGCGTGCGGCAAGGCCGTCCTCGCGCCGCAACCGCACCTCGATCCCGCAGCCGCCGTCCGGCATGCGGCCGGACAGGCCGATGCTGAGATGCTGATCGACCTTCGGGGTCACCGACAGGGTCGTGATGCGCTCGGCCGGATCGAGATTGCGAAGGCTGAAATAGGCGTCGAGCGCTTGCAGGGCCTCAGCTCGGGCGTCCTCTTCGCGCATCGCAACCTCACTCGCCCTTGTAGAAATAGGGAACGACAAAGGAGAACAAGACGATCAGGGTGGACGTCATCTTCCCGTCGACCGGCGGGAACCACAGAATCGAATGACCCATTCCCAGAACCCAGAGCAAGAAAGCGATCGCCGCGATGCCGGTTTCCGAGCCATTGCGTGCTGGCAGCGATGGCCGTGTCGCGCGTTCCCCAGATGCGCACGAACAGCACCAGCGCCAGGCCGAGCAGCGGCAGATAGCCGACCAGCGGAGATTGCGTCGCCGGTCCGCCGCCGACCTAGAAGCCTCTGAGGGTCAGATAGACGCCGAGCGCCTCGCCGGGGATCAGGGTGATCAGCCGGCTCATATAGTCCTTGAACTGCTTGGCCTGCGGCAATGGCTGGTCGCCATCGCCGGGAAGGTTCCATTGCTGGACATCGGCCGGCTTCTCGATCCGGAAAGGTCCTGCAGCCATGCCAACCTCCATCGCAAACCGACACTGCTCTCCGCCTGCGCAGGGTCAACCTTACGTTGCGTCAGCTCACACGTGATTGCAAGACTTCTGCTGTTGCGGCGGGTGTCGGCTCACCCCTCGTAGTGATCCGCCACCAGCCGGTCGAGCAGGCGCACGCCCCAGCCCGAGCCCCAGGAGCGGTTGGTCTCGCTGCTCGGCGAGCCCATGCCGGTGCCGGCGATGTCGAGATGCGCCCAGGGGCAGTCGTTGACATGGCGCTGCAGGAACTGCGCAGCCGTGATCGCGCCGCCATGGCGGCCGGCCGAGTTCTTCATGTCGGCGAACTTCGAATCGATCATCTTGTCATAAGCCTTGCCCAGCGGCATGCGCCAGACGGTCTCGCCGGTCGCCTTGCCCGCCGCCGTCAGGCGCTCGCTGAGTTCGTCGTTGTTGGAGAACAGGCCGGCGTTTTCCTGCGCCAGCGCCACCAGAATGGCCCCGGTCAGCGTCGCCAGATTGACCATGAAGCGCGGCTTGTACTTGTCTTGCGTGTACCAGAGCACGTCGCCGAGAACGAGCCGGCCTTCCGCGTCGGTGTTGATGATCTCGATGGTCTGGCCAGAGAGCGAGGTGACGATGTCGCCTGGCCTCTGGGCGTTGCCGTCGGGCATGTTCTCGACGATGCCGATCACGCCGATGGCGTTGACCTTCGCCTTACGGGCCGCAAGCGCATGCATCAGCCCGGTGACGCAGGCCGCGCCAGCCATGTCGCCCTTCATGTCCTCCATGCCGCCGCCGGGCTTGATCGAGATGCCGCCGGTGTCGAAGGTCACGCCCTTGCCGACGAACGCGACCGGCTGGACCGATGATTTCGCGCCGTTCCAGCGCATCACCACGACGCGGCTCTCGCGACGCGAGCCCTGCCCGACCGCGAGCAGCGCCCGCATGCCGATCTTCTTCAACTGCTTCTCGTCGAGGATCTCGACCTCGACGCCGAGTTTTTCGAGCTTGGCTGCTCGGTCGGCGAACTCTTCGGGATAGAGGACGTTCGGCGGTTCGTTCACGAGGTCGCGCGCGATCTCGACGCCAGCGGCAACCGCCTCGCGCGCCTTCAGCGCCTTCCTGACCAGCGACGGGTCGGCGACGCGCAGCGTGACGGTGAAGGGCTCGGCTTCCTCGGGCTCCTTGCTCTTGGTCTTGTACCGGTCGAAGGCATAGGCGCGCAGCCGCATGCCCAAAGCCATCTCGGCGATCTCGTCGGCGGACATCTCGCCCTCGGGCAGCGCCGCGATCACGTCGGCGCCGCGGCCATGGCCGAGGCGCCCGGCGATCGTACCGCCGAGTTTCGCGAAATCGAGCGTCGCGCGCTCCGAGGCCAGTCCGACGCCGACGACGATCAGGCGCTGGTATCCGGCTCCGTCCGGCGCAAGCAGCGTCAGCCCCGAGAGCGCCTTGCCCTTGAAGCGCTCGGCGGCGGCCGCGCGCGCCAGCAGGCCATGCGCGCCCTCGCCGAGCCATTCATCCGTGGCGCGGGGCGGCGTCAGCGCGTCGCCGACGAGGATCACGAGATCCTCCGCCGTGATCGCGTTCAGGGCTTTGACCTCGAGTTTCAGGCGCTGCGACATAAGGAGGCTCACGATGTTGCGAAGAGGGTCGTCGGAAGGCGCGTAACAACAGGAACACAAACGATTCCCGTTTGCGCCATGATTGCGCCTATACCATAGGGTGTAAGCGCCGAAGCGTCCAAATGCGCCCCGGAAACCGGGCCTCTCCAGAAGACCAGCGACCGAAAGCCGCCGCGTGATCCTGACCCGCCTCGACCGCTACATCCTGAAGATCGCGACGGTCGCCTCCATCGTGCTTCTGATTGGCCTGACCAGCGTGATCTGGGTGACGCAGGCGCTGCGCGAGGTCGATCTGATCACCGGCAAGGGCCAGACGGTCCTGATCTTCTTCACCGTCACGTTGCTCTCGCTCCCGGCGCTGATCGCGGGCATCGCGCCCGTCGCGCTGTTCATGGCGACGCTCTACACGCTGAACCGGCTGAACGGCGATTCCGAACTGATCGTGATGAACGCGGCCGGCATCGCGCCCTACCGGCTGACAAAACCCTTCATCGTGCTGACGATCGCCGTGTCGCTCCTCGTCGGCTGGATGTCGCTGTCGGTGATGCCTTCGGGATTTCGCGCGCTGCGCGACCTGATCACGACGATCCGGGCCGATTTCGTCGCCAATGTCGTCAAGGAAGGCCAGTTCGTCTCGCTCGAATCCGGCGTCACCTTCCACTACCGCGAGCGCTCGGGCGACGCTCTGGTCGGCATCTTCATGCAGGACCGGCGCGACCCGAGCCAGCCGGCGATCTATGTCGCCGAGCGCGGCCGCACGGTCGATGTCGACGGCTCGAACTTCCTGATGCTGGAACGCGGCACGATCCAGCGCGAGAACAAGCAGGACACGACCTCGATCATCTCCTTCGATCGTTATGCGCTGAACCTGTCGGCGCTGTCTGGCGACGCCACCGGCGGCGCCGGCGAGGGCAGCGGCGACAGGGTGATCTACAAGCCGCGCGAGCGCACCACCTGGTCGCTGCTGAACCAGGACCGCAACGAGCACTACTACAAGACGCAGGAGGGCCGCTTCCGAGCCGAGCTGCACAACCGCCTCTCCGCCCCGCTTTATCCGATCGCCTTCATGCTGATGGCGTTCGCCTTCGTCGGCGAAGCCCGCACCACAAGGCAGGGGCGCGCCAGCGCCATCCAGGCCGCGATCTTCATCGTCGGGGCGACGCGCATCGGCGCCTATGCCGCCTGGACGGCGAGCGTGCGCTCGCCCTCGGCCGTCCTCCTGCTCTATTTGCTGCCGATCGGCGCAATCACCCTCTCGGTGGCGCTGATCCTCTATGGCGAGCGGCTGCGGCCGGTGCTGGCGCGACTGGCCGCACCGCTGCTGGCTCCGGTCACTGGCCTGACGGCGCGGCTCAGGCGCGCCTGATGCTGCTGACCTCGACCTTCGGCCGCTATCTGACGAAGCGCTTCGCGCGCGCCATCCTCGGCGTGTTCGGCACCTTCTTCTTCCTGATCGGCACGCTCGATTTCGTCGAGCTGATGCGCCGCGCCGGCGATTCTCCCGTCGCGACGACGGCGCAGATCGTCCGGCTCGCGCTCTACCGCGCACCGGCCGTGGCCGAGCAGATCTTCCCCTTCGCCGCGCTCTTCGGCGGGATGTTCGCGCTGCTGACGCTGAGCCGGAAGCTCGAACTCGTCGTCGCCCGCTCCGTCGGCGTCTCGGCCTGGCAGTTCCTGCAGCCGGCGGCGCTCGTGGCGGGGCTGATCGGCGTGTTCTCGATCCTGGTCTACAATCCCGTGGCGGCCGAGCTGAAGCGCAATGCGACTCTGCTGGAGGCGCGACTGTTCGTGCGCGGCACCCAGGCGCCGACCAATCAGGAGATCTGGCTCAGGCAGCACAGCGTCGACGGGCAGTCGATCGTGCGCGCGGCGGGCGCGTTGCCCGATGGCGATGGTTTGTCCCAGGTCGCGATCTTCTCGTTTGGTCCCGGCGGCGGTTTCAGCGAGCGCATCGACGCGAAACAGGCGGTGCTGCGGCCGGGCTTCTGGGAGCTGACGGACGCGCGCGTGATTTCCGCCATGGAAGAGCCACAGAGCTACCCGACCTATCTCGTCGCGACGACTCTGGAGCCCGAGCAGATGCGGCAAAGTTTCACACCGCCTGACGCGGTCGGCTTCTGGTCGATGCCGACCGTGATCGAACGGACGAAGAATGCGGGGCTCGACACCACACGCTACGAGCTGCGCTACCAGTCGCTCATGGCGCGGCCGCTGCTGCTCGTCGCCATGGTTCTCGTGGCGGCATCCGTTTCCTTAAGATTTTTCAGGTTTGGTGGTGTGACCAGATTGGTGGTAGGTGGCGTGGCGGCAGGCTTCGTGCTCTATGTTGCGACGCAATTGTCGGAAGAGCTAGGGTCGGCCGGAATCGTCAATTCCGTGGTCGCCGCCTGGCTTCCGGCCGTTGTGGGGACGATGCTCGGCGCTCTGGCTCTCCTCCATCAGGAAGATGGGTAAACGTACTGTGCCTATGGTTAATTTAGGATTGAGCGTATGGCATCTGGCGTGAGACGCATGGCTCGCTACGCTGCAGCGACCGCGCTCGTCTCGAGCCTGGCGTTCATGCTGGCGTCGACCGCGTCGGCGCAGGCGCCTGCTTCGGCTGCCGCCAAGCCGCAGGAGCGGATGGTCGTCGACGCCAAGGAGCTGATCTACAACAACGACAACAACACCGTGGCCGCCGTCGGTTCGGTGCAGATCCTCTATCAGGGCCGCACCATCGAGGCCGACCGCGTCGTCTACGACCGCGGCAGCAAGCGCGTCGTCGCCACCGGCAACGCCCGCATCACCGAGGCCAACGGCACCGTCATCACCGGCGCGCGCTTCAACCTGACCGATGATTTCCGCGACGGCTTCATCGATTCCCTGCAGGTGCAGAATCCCGACAGGACACGCTTCTCCGCGCCGCGCGCCGAGCGCACCGACGGCGAGACCTTCGTCTTCGAAAAGGGCATCTACACGGCCTGCGAGGCCTGCAAGGACGCACCCGAGAAGCCGCCTTTCTGGCAGGTCCGCGCCGCCAAGATCATTCACAAGAAGTCCGAACAGACGATCTATTACGAGGATGCGCGCCTCGAATTCCTCGGCATCCCGATGGCTTACCTGCCCTATATGTCGGGTCCGGATTCGACGGTGAAGCGCAAGACCGGCGTGCTGGCGCCGCGCTACCTCAACACCGATGCGCTCGGCTTCGGCGTGTCGGTTCCGTATTTCTTCAATCTCGCGCCGAACTACGATCTGACGGTCACGCCGACCTATCTCTCGCGCCAGGGCTTCCTCGGCCAGGCCGAGTGGCGCCACCGGATGTCGAACGGCTCCTATCTGATCCGCGCCAGCGGCATCAGCCAGCAGGAGCCGGAGGCTTTCCTGGCTGCGCCCTTCGGCGCGGGGAACAAGGAATTCCGCGGCTCGATCGAGTCCAACGGCAAGTTCTTCCTCAATCCGCGCTGGAATTTCGGCTGGAACGTCGCGATGTCGACCGACCGCTGGTTCTACCGGAATTACCGCATCATCAACGAGAGCGTCAGTTCGACGACCTATCTCCAGGAATCGATCTCGACCGTCTATCTCAACGGCCAGAGCCCCTCGGCCTGGTTCGATCTGCGCGGCTACTACTTCCAGCCGCTGACCGCCAATGATTGGCAGAAGCAGCAGCCCGTCGTCCTGCCCGCGCTCGACTACAACAAGCGCATCGAGAAGCCGTCCTTCCTCGGCGGCGAGATCGCCTTCAACGTCAACGTCACCAGCCTGCACCGCGAAGCCGCCGCCTATCAGCAGATCCCGCGCCAGACGGCGACGCTGATCAACACCGCCAGCAGCGGGGCTCTCTATGACGGCTGCGCCATCTACCAGAAGGACACCTGCCTGGTGCGCGGCCTGGCAGGCAACGTCTCGCGCGCCACCGCGGAGATCTCCTGGCGGCGCAACTTCGTCGATCCGATCGGCCAGGTCTGGACGCCCTACGCCTCGCTGCGGGCCGATGTGTTCTCGATCAACCCGTCGACGACGCAATATTACAACGCCTATGCCGCCACCATCGCCGACACCTCCAACGAGGTCTTCGGCCGCGCGATGCCGGCCGTCGGCCTGATGTATCGCTACCCCTTCGTCGCCAGGACCGGCTGGGGCACCCATATCATCGAGCCGGTTGCTCAGATCGTGGCGCGGCCCAACGAGACCAGCAGCCTGCGCATCGCCAACGAGGATTCGCAGAGCCTGGTGTTCGACGACACCAACCTGTTCGAATGGAGCGGCAAGTTCTCCGGCTACGACCGGCTCGAGGGTGGCTCGCGCCTCAATGTCGGCGCGCTCTATACCGGACGTTTCGGCGGTCAGGCCTATGCCAACGCCCTGCTCGGCCAGTCCTACCATATCGGCGGCCGCAACTCCTTCGCGCGCGGCGACCTGGTCAATGCAGGGCTCGATTCCGGCCTCGATACGAACCGGTCCGACATCGTGGCGCGCGGCCAGTTCTCGCCGTTCAGCGGCCTCCTTTTCAGCGGTGCGACGCGGCTGAACGAGACCACCTTCGAGCTCCAGAGAGCCGATGCGGCCGCGACCTATTCGAACCAGATCGTCTCGGCCTCGGTCGGCTACAGCCGCTACGAGCCGCAGCCCAATCTCGGCATCAACCGCCGGCGCGAGGGCCTGTCGCTCTCCTCCTCGATCGCCGTCACGCAGAACTGGCGGCTGCGCGCCGGCGTGCTGTTCGACCTCGACAAGTACAAATACGACCGCGAGCGCTATCGCGATGCGCTTGCGGCCTATCAGGTCTCGCCCGTGGGGACGCCGCCGACCTATCCCAGGACCGGCCTGTTCCAGACCGCGTCGACCTCGTTCGGCATCAACTACACCGACGAATGCACGATCTTCGACATCGCCTACTCGCAGAACTATGCCGACCGCCAGTCGGGCGCGACCAAGGATTCACGCACCGTGCTGTTCCGGCTCGAGCTGCGGACGCTGGGCGAGGTTGCCCTGCAGCAGAACCTCGACTCCGCGACGGGCGACGGCGTCCGCTGAGCGCCTCCGGCCTGGCCTCGCGCCAGCTCCCTTCATGCAGAGGCGTCCGGTGCCGCAGCTTTCCTCGTCGATGCGGCCCTTGGCGCTGACGCAGGGCGACCCGTCCGGCATCGGGCCGGAACTGGCGCTGAAGGCGTGGCTGCTGCGCGACGAGAAGGCCTTGCCGCCCTTCGCCTGCATCGCCGATATCGACCACCTGCGCCGCCTTGTCCGGTCTCTTTCGTTCGATGTGCCGCTGGTCGCGTGCGACTGGGAGGAGGTCGGAGCGCGGTTCGGCGCCGCCCTTCCGGTCATCCCGCTGGAGGCGGGCGGCCCCGTGACGCCAGGCCATCCCGACCCGGCCACCGCACCGGGCACGATCGCCGCGATCGACCGCGCGGTCGGCGCCGTCAGGGCCGGCCATGCTGCGGCGGTAGTGACGAATCCGATCGCGAAATCAGTGCTTTACGCGGCCGGGTTCAAGCATCCGGGCCACACCGAGTATCTCGCTTATCTGGCAGCTGATGGCGGGCAGGAGCCGCATCCCGTGATGCTGCTCTGGAGCGAGGATCTCGCCGTCGTGCCGGTGACGATCCATGTCCCGCTCAGCGCCGTACCCGGCCTGCTGACGACCGACCTCATCGTCGAGACGGGCATGATCGTCGCAGCCGAGATGACAAGCCGCTTCGGAATCGCCGCGCCGCGTCTGGCCGTGAGCGGCCTCAATCCCCATGCCGGCGAGGGTGGCGCGCTCGGGCTGGAAGACGACGCCGTCGTCGCCCCGGCCGTCGCCCGCCTTCGTGCGCTCGGCGTCGATGCGCGCGGCCCCTACCCGGCCGACACGATGTTTCATGCCCGCGCGCGGGCGGGATACGATGTCGCGCTGGCGATGTATCACGATCAGGCCCTGATCCCGATCAAGACGATCGCCTTCGACGAGGGCGTCAACGTCACGCTCGGCCTGCCCTTCATCCGCACCTCGCCCGACCATGGCACCGCCTTCGACATTGCGGGACAGGGCATCGCGCGGCCAGACAGCCTCTGCGCAGCGCTGACGCTGGCGGCGCGGATGGCGGCGTTCTCCAGCCGGGTTGCCGCATGAGCCAGATCGACGATTTGCCGCCTCTGCGCGAGGTGGTCGAGCGCCATGGCCTGATGGCGCAGAAGTCGCTCGGCCAGAACTTCCTGTTCGACCTCAACCTGACCGGCAGGATCGCCCGCGCAGCCGGCCCGCTGGACGGCGAGACCGTGGTCGAGATCGGCCCCGGCCCCGGCGGGCTGACGCGGGCCTTGCTCGCCAATGGCGCGGCACATGTCATCGCCATCGAGCGCGACCGGCGCTGCCTGCCGGCGCTGGCCGAGATCGCCGCGCATTATCCCGGCCGGCTGGAGGTCGTCGACGGCGACGCGCTGGCGGTCGACCTGTCGCGCCTGCTTGGTGGCCGCCAGGCCCGGATCGTTGCCAACCTGCCCTATAATATCGGCACGCCCTTGCTGGTCGGCTGGCTCAGCCTCGATCCCTGGCCGCCCTGGTGGACCTCGCTGACGCTGATGTTCCAGCGCGAGGTCGCCGAGCGCATCGTCGCAACGCCGCAGCAACGCGCCGATTACGGCCGGCTCGCGGTGCTGACCGGCTGGCGCTGCGAGGCGAAGATCCTGTTCGACGTGCCCAAGACCGCTTTCGTGCCCCAGCCCAAGATCACCTCGTCGGTCGTCCATCTCGTACCGCGCCCGGCGCCTGAGCCCTGCGACCGGAGACTGCTGGAGCGGATCACGCTGGCGGCCTTCGGCCAGCGCCGCAAGATGCTGCGCCAGAGCCTGAAAGCGGTGATGCCCGACCCGCTGCCGATGATCGAGGCGGCAGGGCTGCCGCCGACGGCGCGCGCCGAGGAAATCCCGGTCGAAGGGTTCGTCGCACTGGCAAACGCAATGGCCGGGTTGCGCTGACCTGAGGCGTCGCCGCTCAGGGCAGCTTTTCGGTCAGCAGCGTCTCGACGAAATCGCTCAGGCCCGTGGCGCGGCTGCGCTTCAGGCGCTCGGCAACGAGGATCGAGCGGATCGATTCATAGGCCGCGTTGAGATCGTCGTTGACGATGACGTAGTCGTAGACGCTCCAGCGCGCGATCTCGTCGCGGGCGCTGCCCAACCGCTTGGCGATGACCTCCGTCGCGTCCTCGGCACGCCGCACCAGCCGCGAGCGCAGCTCCGCCATCGACGGCGGCAGGATGAAAATCGTCACGACATCGGCGCGCGCCTTCTCGACGATCTGCAGCGTACCCTGCCAGTCGATGTCGAACAGCACGTCGCGGCCCTGCGCCAGCGCCGCCTCGACAGGCCTGCGCGGCGTTCCGTAGCAATTGCCATGGACCTCGGCCCATTCCAGCAGATCGTCATGGGCGCGCAGGTCGTCGAAGGCCTGGCGCTCGATGAAGCGGTAGTGCACCCCGTCGATCTCGGAGGGGCGGCGGGCTCGCGTCGTCACCGAGACGGAGAGATCGAGATTGGTCTCGCGCTGGCACAGGGTCCGGGTCAGCGTCGATTTGCCCGCGCCCGAAGGCGAGGACAGGATCAGCATCAGGCCGCGACGGGCCGGGCGGGGCTGCTCGACCATCAGAGCATGATGCCGAAAAGTGGGAACCGGTTTTCGGGCGACATCATGCTCTTGCTTTCAAGTTTTGGAGACGGATTCAGATTTTAGGTCGATTCGACCTAAAATCTGAATCCTATGCGTTACTCCACATTCTGGACTTGTTCGCGCATCTGGTCGACGACCGTGCGCAGATCGAGCCCGATGCGCGACAGGCCGGGATCGCCCGCCTTGGCGCAGAGCGTCGAGGCCTCTCGGCCGAACTCCTGCGACAGGAAATCGAGCTTGCGGCCGATCGGCCCGCCCTGGGCCAGCAGCACCCGCAGCGCCGCGACATGGGCCTTCAGCCGGTCGAGCTCCTCGCGGATGTCGGCCTTGACGGCCAGCAGCGCCGCCTCCTGATGCAGCCGCTGCGGATCGAGCGCCTGGCTCGCTTCCAGCAGCGCCGCGACCTGCGCTGCAAGGCGCGCGCGGATCGCGTCATTGCCGCGCGCCGGATGCGTCTCGGCCTGTTGTGTCAGCGTTGCGATCGCATCGAGCTGGCCGGTGACGATCGCCTCCAGCGCCTGGCCCTCGGCGGCGCGCGCCTGCTTCAGCGCGGCCACGACCTCGCCGAGCCCGGCCAGAACCGGCGTCTCCAGCACGGTGAGCGCGTCCTGCGCCTCATCCGCCAGTTCGACGATGCCGCGAATGGCGAGCAGCCCGTCATAGCTTGCGGGGCGAACGCCTTCATGGACGGGCAGCCGCGCGACCGCCTCGACAAGGACGGCCAAAGCCGCCTCGTTGATGCGCAGGCGCGGCGGGCCGGCATCGCTGCTGAGCGAGAGATTGCAGTGGAGCGTGCCGCGCGCGAAGGCCGCGCCGAGCTGCTTGCGCGCCGCTTCCGCCACCACCTCGAAGCCCGGCGGCACGCGCACGCGGATGTCGAGCCCGCGCCCGTTGACGCTGCGGATTTCCCAGGCCCAGGCATGGATGCCCGCAGCGCCGGCCGCGCGGGCGAAACCCGTCATGCTCTCGATGGCCATGGCTGTCCTTGTCCGCGCCGCTGCGATGCGGCGGGACCGTAATGTCGGTGTTGATCGGGGGCAAGCGCGGCAGGGCCATACTGGCCGCCACGCTGGGGATGACGGCTCAGGGCCGCAGCGCAGGAATCTGCTTGGGCGTGTTCAGGTCGAAGTTGCGGTTCAGCAGCGGGTCGCGCGCCGTGCCCTCGGACGCATCGAAGGCGCGCGCGCGCGTTCCCGCCGCCCCCGCCTGCACCGCGCCGCCGGGCTGGACTGTCTGAGGACCACGGCGGTTCGCAGGCACGGGGAAGGTCTCGACCTCGGCCGGGCCCAAGCCGGTGCGCTGGGCGCCGGGCGCCTCTGTCCGGTTGTCGGGAGCGGCCGGCGGCTCGACCTTGTCGACGGAGGCCTCGGCCGGCGGCTTGCCGGGCTCGCGGCGCGCGGCCTCGATCTGCCGCCAGCGCCCGACATTGCGGTTGTGCTGCTCCAGCGTCTCGGCGAAGGCATGCCCACCGCTGCCATCGGCGACGAAATAGAGGTCCTTGGTGCGCGAATGGTTGACCACCGCCTCCATCGCGGCGCGGCCGGGATTGGCGATCGGCCCGGGCGGCAGGCCGTCTATGGCGTAGGTGTTGTAGGGCGTCGCAGCCGTGATCTCGCTGCGCAGGATCGGCCGGCCGAGCGTGCCCTTGCCGCCGACGATGCCGTAGACGATCGTCGGGTCCGATTGCAGCTTCATCTTGCGGTTGAGCCGGTTGATGAACACGCCGGCGACGCGCGGGCGCTCATCGGCGCGGCCGGTCTCCTTTTCGACGATCGAGGCCAGGATCACCAGTTCCTGCGGCGTCTTGATCGGCAGATCGGCCGGGCGCTTGGCCCAGACGTCGTTGAGGATGCGGCGCTGGTCGCGGGTCATGCGATCGACGATCGCCTGCCGGGTCGAGCCGCGCTGGAACTTGTAGGTGTCGGGCAGGATCGTGCCCTCGCGCGGCACCTGGATGACGTCGCCGGACAAGAGCTCGTTCTCCTTGAGCCGCGCCACGATCTGCTCGCTGGTCAAGCCCTCGGGAATGGTCAGCGCATGCTCGACGGCTTTGCCGTCGGCGATGATGTCGAGGATCTCCTGCTGGCTGGCGCGCGCCTTGAACAGGAATTCGCCGGCCTTGAGCTTTGTCCAGTTGCCCGTGACCAGCGCCGAGACGCGGAAGGCCCAGGGATGCTCGATCAGCCCCTCGCGCTGCAGCAGGTCAGCGATTTCTGTCAGGCCGCTTTCCCTGGGGATGATCAGGACGCGGTCGCTGGCGAGCGGACCGGGGCTACGGCTTTGGCCATTGATCACCATGATCATCGCGCCGATCGCGCCGGCCCCGACCAGCAGCGCCGTGAACAGGCTGCTGAGCATGCCGATGAACGGGCTGCGGCGACGGCGGCGCGCCTTGGGCGGCGGCGCGGGCGGAGCCACCGGCTTCAGCGCCTCGCTCGGGCTCTTGGGGGCGACGCGGGGGGGCTGGGTCACGGGTTGAGACGCTCGCAGGGCAAAGATCGAACAGGATTCGGATCGACGACGGATGACGCAGGGTTCAAGCCCCGATCTCGGCTCAAGTCGTGACGCAGGCCGGCGTCGAGGTCGAGTCCGATTTCAGGAGCCCGTCAGGGATGGGCGAAAATTATGGCGAAACCGCGCTTGCCCTCGGCGAACGAGTTCAGCCGCCGTAGCGCTTCATTACCAACGAGGCGTTGGTCCCGCCGAAACCGAAGGAGTTCGACAGCACCGTCTCGATCGGCATCCTCTTCGCGACATGCGGAACGAGGTCGATCTGCGTCTCGACGGACGGGTTGTCGAGATTGATCGTCGGCGGCGCGATCTGGTCCCGGATCGCCAGGATCGAGAAGATCGCCTCGATCGCTCCCGCCGCCCCGAGCAGGTGACCGGTGGCCGATTTTGTCGACGACATGGCGGGACGCCTCGGCGCATTCGCCAGCAGCCGCTCGACCGCGCGCAGTTCGATCTCGTCGCCGAGCTGCGTCGAGGTGCCGTGGGCATTGATGTAGTCGATCTCACCCGCCGCGAGGCCGGCGCGGTTCAGCGCCATCTCCATGCAGCGATAGGCGCCGTCGCCATCCTCGGCCGGAGAGGTGATGTGATAGGCGTCGCCCGACATGCCGTAGCCGATGACCTCGGCGTAGATGTGCGCGCCGCGCGCCAGCGCATGCTCGAGCTCTTCCAGCACGACGACGCCGGCGCCTTCGCCCATGACGAAGCCGTCGCGATCCTTGTCATAAGGGCGCGAGGCCCTTTCGGGCGTATCGTTGAAATCGGTCGAGAGCGCCCGGCAGGCGCAGAAGCCGGCGATGCCGAGCCGGTTGATCGCCGATTCGGTGCCGCCGGCGACCATCACCTCGGCGTCGCCGAGCGAAATCATCCGGGCGGCGTCGCCGATCGAATGGGCCCCGGTCGAGCAGGCGGTCACGGCCGAGTGGTTTGGACCCTTCAGCCCATGCTCGATCGAGACATAGCCTGCCGCCAGATTGCTCAGGCGGCCCGGAATGAAGAAGGGGGAGAGCCGACGCGGGCCGCGCTCCTTGAGCAGGATCGACGCCTCGTAGATGCCGCCCAGCCCGCCAATGCCCGATCCGATCGCGACGCCGGTCGCGATCCGGTCCTCGCGGCTTTCAGGCTTCCAACCGGCATCCGTCAGAGCCTGCCGGGCGGCCGCCATCGCGAAGATGATGAAATCATCGACCTTGCGCTGCTCCTTGGGCTCCATCCACTGGTCGGGATCGAAGCTGCCATCGGAACCGTCGCCGCGCGTGATGTTGCAGGCGATGCGCGCCGGCAGGTCGCTGGCGTCGAAGCTGGTGATAGGGCCGGCGCCGCTGGTGCCGGCGAGCAGTCGTGTCCAGCTCGGCTCGACGCCGCAACCCAGCGGGGTCACCATGCCAAGACCGGTGACGACGACACGCCGCATCGGAAAATTGCGTGAGACCATGGCGCTCTGCGCGACGCGACGACCCGGGAGAGCGCCGATCAGGCGGTCTTCGAAAGGAACTTCACGGCATCGCCGACCTTGACGATCGTCTCGGCCGCATCGTCGGGAATCTCGACCCCGAACTCTTCCTCGAACGCCATCACCAGCTCGACGGTGTCGAGGCTGTCCGCGCCGAGATCCTCGATGAAGTTGGCCTCATCGACGACCTTCTCGGGATCGACGCCCAGATGCTCGACCACGATCTTCTTCACGCGCTCGGCGACATCGCTCATGGGTCTCTTCCTTAAAAATTGAAACACACCGCTGGATCGCGACGCGTGGATTGAACGGCACGCCTGCGTCCCGCTCGGCCCAACCGGGGCCGGCGGGCCGGGACACTTGAAGCCTGCACAAACGCAACAACCGGGTCCCCGTCAAGTCCCCATGCCGCGATCCGGCGACGTGCGGCCGCTCATTAACACAGCGATGAGGGGCTGGCGAGAGCAACGCGGCCCGACCCCAAAACCCAATTCAGGACCTCTGGAAGCGGCCGCAAGTCTCTCAGATCATGGCCATTCCGCCGTTCACATGAAGCGTCTGGCCGGTCACATAAGCGGCCTCGTTGCTGGCGAGGTAGAGGACCGCCGCGGCGATGTCCCCGCCTGAGCCGAGCCGGCCCATCGGAACGTCGGAGAGGATGCCCTCGCGTTGCTTGTCGGTGAGTCCTTCGGTCATCGGCGACTCGATGAAGCCCGGCGCGACGACGTTGACGGTAATGTTGCGGCTGGCGACTTCGGCTGCGAGCGCCTTCGACATGCCGATCAGCCCGGCCTTGGACGCGGCGTAGTTGCCCTGCCCCGGATTGCCCATCGTCCCGACCACGGAACCGATCGAGATGATGCGGCCGTAACGCCTGCGCATCATGCTCTTGACGGCCGCGCGCGAGAGCCGGAAGGCGGCGGTGAGGTTGACAGCGATGACCGAATCCCAGTCCTCGTCCTTGAGACGCATGAACAGGTTGTCGCGCGTGACGCCGGCATTGTTCACCAGAATGTCGAGCCCGCCGAGCTTCTCTTCCGCCGCAGGCACCAGCGCCTCGACCGAGTCCTTGTCGGAGAGGTTGCAGGGCACGACCACGGCGCGCTCGCCGAGTTCGGCCGCAAGCGCTGCCAGCGCCTCGACCCGCGTGCCTGAAAGCGCGACATGAGCGCCCTGTGCATAAAGTGTGCGCGCGATGGCGCCGCCCAGACCACCGGTCGCGCCGGTGACCAGAGCCTTCCTGCCCGTCAGATCGAACATCCTGTTTCCCCCTAGTCCGGCGTTCTGCCGTTCTTACCCGTTCCGGGACTTGTACGTCGCAATGTCCTCGGCGGTTCCCACCGAGATCGTCGCCGCGCCTGCAGCGATTCGCTTGACCAGGCCGGCCAGCACCTTGCCGGATCCGGCCTCGACGAAATCCGTGACGCCGGCCGCCGCCATGGCGGCGACGCATTCGCGCCAGCGCACCGTGCCGGTGACCTGCGCCACCAGCGAGGCGCGGATCGCATCGGGATCGCTCAGCGGCGCGGCCCCGACATTGGCCATCACGGGCGCGCAGGGCGCGCGCATCGCAATCTCCGCCAGCGCGGCCCGCATCGCCTCGGCGGCGGGCTGCATCAGCGCGCAATGGAACGGCGCCGACACCGGCAGCAGCATGGCGCGCCTGACCCCGCGCTCGGCCGAGAGCGCGATGGCGCGCTCGACGGCGGCCTTGGCGCCCGACAGCACGACCTGCCCGCCGCCATTGTCGTTGGCGACCTCGCAGATCTCGCCCTGCGCGGCATCGCCGGCGATCGCCTGGGCGAGCTCCAGCTCGGCTCCGAGCAGCGCAGCCATCGCGCCCTGCCCCGCCGGCACGGCCTTCTGCATGGCCTCACCGCGAATCCGCAGCAGCCGGGCGGCGTCCGCGATGCTGAAGGTTCCCGCCGCCGCCAGCGCCGTATACTCGCCGAGCGAATGGCCGGCGACGAAGGCCGCATCACGCTTGAGGTCGAGCCCGGCCTCGGCCTCCAGCACCCGCATGACGGCCAGGCTCACCGCCATCAGCGCCGGCTGGGCGTTGGCGGTCAGCGTCAGTTCCTCGGAAGGCCCGTCCCACATCACAAGAGACAGCTTCTGCGACAGCGCCGCATCGACCTCATCGAAGACCGCGCGGGCGACGGGGAAGGCATCGGCAAGGCTTTTGCCCATTCCGACGGCTTGAGAACCCTGGCCGGGAAAGATGAACGCAGTCGTCATGCCGCGGAACCTTCGATTGTCACGCTTTGGTCATCGAGACGGCGCAGTCACATTGCCTGCCGGCCCAAGTCAAGCGCGTGAAACGATTATCGGCAGCGTTCGCGCACCGAAACGGCTGATTTCGGTTGCGCGACGCGCCTTCAGACTGTAACGACCCCTTCTGCTTGTTCGGCCGGAGGCTGAACGGATGGCGGCGTTTGGCCTTTCGACAAGGTCGTCGCCGCAGGCTCGCTCCTCAGAGCCGTCATCCCGTGTCTCCGCCTTCGATGAAATCCTGTCGGGCCTGTTCCAGGGCTCGGAGGGCTCCGCGCCGGGCGAAGCAGGGTGAAACAGAAGGGCCAATCATGGCATTGTACGAACATGTGCTGATGGCGCGGCAGGATGTCAGCGCGCAGCAGGTCGAGGCTCTTGTCGAACAGTACAAGGGCATCATCGAGGCGAATGGCGGCTCGGTCCCCAAGGTCGAGTACTGGGGCGTCAAGTCGCTGGGCTATCGCATCAAGAAGAACCGCAAGGCGCATTATTCGCTGCTGAACATCAACGCCCCCTCCGCCGCCGTGCTGGAGATGGAGCGCCAGATGCGCATCAACGAGGACATCCTCCGCTTCCTGACCATCCGCGTCGAGGAGCTCGAGGAAGGCCAGTCGGCCATGCTCCAGAAGCGCGACCGTGACGATCGCGGCGAGCGGGGCGACCGCTTCGACCGCGGAGGCCCCGGTGGCGCCGGCGACCGCTTCGACCGTGGCGGCGATCGCGGCGGCCCGCGCCGCGACCGTCCGCGTCGCGACGACGAAGCTGCTCCCGAAACCACCAGCGCGGAGGCCTGATCCATGTCCACTGCATCAGCCGGCGCCCGTCGCCCCTTCTTCCGCCGCCGCAAGTCCTGCCCCTTCTCGGGCGAGGGCGCTCCGAAGATCGACTACAAGGATGTGCGCCTGCTCTCGCGCTACATCTCCGAGCGCGGCAAGATCGTGCCGTCGCGCATCACGGCGGTCTCCGCCAAGAAGCAGCGCGAGCTCGCCCAGGCGATCAAGCGCGCCCGCTTCCTCGGCCTGCTGCCCTACGTCATCCGCTGAGCGGATCCGATAAATCCGGCGGAGCCTCGGCTCCGCCGGCATCGCTGAACTTCCAGGTCGCCCGGTGGTGAAACCCCTCCGGGAACGTTGAGGCGACAAGCCTCTCACCCTGCCGGGCCGATCAGGCCAGCGAGCAGCGGGACAGCCGGACAAGAGTTGATGTTACCGATCGTCGGCATAGGTGCAGGGCTCGTCGCGGCCCTCCTGTTCTCGGTGGTGATCACGGGATCGCCGCTGGCCGTCGTGCTGTATTCTGCCGCTCCTCTTCCGATCTTCATCGCCGCCCTGGGCTGGAACCACCGCGCCGGGCTCGTCGCCGTCGCGGCCGGAAGCGCGGCGGTGGCCGTCTCGCTCAGCCTGACCGCCGGCATCGCGTTTGCGATCATCATCGCTTTGCCCGCCTGGTGGATCGCCTATCTCGCCTTGCTGGCGCGCGGCGACAATGCGGGCCATGTCGAATGGTATCCGCTCGGCAACCTGCTGGTCTGGATCGCGGCGACGGCCGCTGTCGCCACCGTCGGCAGCGCGCTGATCATGACCACGGATTTCGAGGCCTATCGCGCGGTCATCGTCCGCATCATCGAGAATCTGCTCGGCGAGATGGTCCGCACCCGGATGATCACCCTGCCGGCCGACACGAAGGTGCAGGACCTCGCACAGTCGCTGGCCCCGGCGGTGCCGATCGGCATCGGCGCATCCTTTGTCATGACCATCACGACCAATCTCTGGCTTGCCGCCAAGGCCGTGCAACTGTCGGGCCGCCTGCCCCGGCCCTGGCCCTTCATCCCTTCGACCGCCCTGCCGCGCCAGGCGCTGCTGATCCTGGCGCTGGCGCTGGTCGCAGCCTCGCTCGGCGGCTTTGCCGGCGTCGCCGGCGCTGCGATGACCGGGGCGCTGTTTGCGACCTTCATGTTCAGCGGCCTGGCGATGCTCCACGACATCTCGCGCGGAAAGCCCTGGCGCACGCCGATGCTGGTCTCCGTCTATGTCGCGCTCGTCGTGATGCAGGCGATCCTGACGCCCCTGCTGGCGCTCGCCGGCCTGCTCGATTCCCTCATCGGCCTGCGCAAACGCGCCGCGCCTCCCCCGCCTCCAAACGCCTGACCCAACTCAACTCAACTGCTCTCAAAGGAGATAAGACCATGGAAGTAATCCTGCTCGAACGCGTCGCCAAGCTCGGCCAGATGGGCGAAGTCGTCCGCGTGCGTGACGGCTTCGGCCGCAACTACCTGCTCGCCCGCGGCAAGGCGCTGCGCGCCACCGACGAAAACCGCAAGCGCTTCGAGAGCCAGAAGATCGAGCTCGAGACCCGCAATCTCGAGCTGAAGTCGGAGGCCGACAAGGTCGCCGAGACGCTGGATGGCCACTCCGTCGTGATCCTGCGCCAGTCGGGCGAATCCGGCGTGCTCTACGGCTCGGTCTCGACCCGCGACATCGCCGAATCGCTGACCGCCGACGGCTTCCACGTCGCCCGTAGCCAGATCACGCTCAACGCGCCGATCAAGACGCTGGGCCTGCACACCGTCCCGGTCGTGCTGCACCCGGAGGTTTCGGTCACGGTCACGATCAACGTCGCCCGCTCGAAGGAAGAAGCCGAGCGCCAGGTCCGCGGCGAGAACGTCACGGCGCGCGAGGAGTTCGATCTCGACGATCTCGGGCTGGAAGTCGGCGCGGCGCTGGCGGAAGCCGGCGAGGACGATCGCTGAGATTTTCGGCTTCGGCCTGAACAGTTCAGAGGCGTCGCGAGCGATCGCGGCGCCTTTTTTTCATGAGCGCGATCGGGTCAGATGTCCCAGGGGTTGATAATCGTCAGCCCTGCATCTTTGAAATCCCTGACATTGCGCGTCGCCAGATGGCCGCCGTTGACCAGCGCGATGGCCGCAATCATCCCGTCTGCGATCGAGATGACGATACCCTGGCGCATGGCTTTTCCCATTAGTTCGCCATAGGCCAATGCAGCCTCTTCATTGAGGGTGAACATCTGCCCTGAGAAGCGCTGCCGCAAGTCGCGAAGTCGCTGATCGAACCGATGCGCACGCTCTTGCGGCCTGATACGCTCTATCCCGAAAGCGATTTCCGCAAGCACGACTGTTGAAAGCGCCAAGCGTGCGTCATGGCGATTGAGCCAAACACTTACGCGTGGATCCGGCTCGCTTCGCATGGTTTCGGACGCGACATTGGTATCGATGAAGATCACAGATCGATGCCACGGTGCGGCTTACGCGCCTCGTTGATGATTTCCATGAGATCGGTATCGTCGCCGGGATCGGCTCGCATTCGCGCATAGAACTCTGCCGCAGGTTCTCGCGGGGCCTCGCTCGCTTCATAACGCTCGAGCGCACGTTCGACGATTTGCGCGACAGTGCGCTTCTCGCGCTGAGCGAGACGATGCGCGATGTCGCGGGCGCGGGCGCTGCGGACAGACAATTGCGGTTCCGGCATATCAACCTCCTCGCCATACCGCCGATGGTAAACGCTAGGACGCCTGCCATCAAGATGGCAGGAGATGGCTGGATGGCTGCACATCCTGCCTTTTCCTGACAGGGTGCTGCCCTAGACTGTGGACAATTCGGACAACCGCAAGACGATTCTTGCGTTCCGCTCCTGTTCCCTTTCGCCGTCGGCCGGCACTGACCTATCCAACCCCATGGCCACAGCAACCGCCCTCGTCGCCCGTCTCGATGCCCGCGAGCCGGAGTATCGCGCCCAGCCTCAGAACATCGAGGCCGAGCAGGCGCTGCTGGGCGCGATCCTGGTCAACAACGACGCCTTCTACCGCGTCTCGGACTTCCTGCTGCCGGACCATTTCTACGAACCGATCCACCAGCGCATCTACGACCAGACGGCGAGCCTGATCCGGGCCGGCAAGATCGCGAGCCCGATCACGCTGAAGACCTTCGTCGGCGAGATGGATCTGGGCGGCATCACCGCCTCGCAATACCTCGCCCGGCTCGCCGCCGAGGCGACCACCGTGATCAACGCGCAGGATTACGGCCGCACGGTCTACGACCTCGCCATCCGCCGGCAGCTGATCGGCGTCGGCGAGGATCTCGTCAACGTCGCCTACGACTCCCCCATCGACCTCGCTCCGCGCGAGCAGATCGAGGAGGCCGAGCGCAAGCTCTACGAACTGGCCGAAAAGGGCCAGTTTCAAGGCGGCTTTCTAAAATTCGCCGACGCCTTGAAGCAGTCTATAGATGTTGCGGCAGCAGCTTATAAGAGAAAGGGTCATATTGCAGGAATTTCTACAGGCCTTAAAGCTCTAGATGAGAAAATCGCGGGACTTCATAAATCTGACTTGCTCGTTCTTGCAGGCCGTCCCGGTATGGGAAAAACTGCGCTTGCTACAAATATTGCATTCAACGTCGCAAAATCGTGGCGCGGTGAACGGCAAGAAGACGGAAGTTTGAAGTCGGTCGATGGTGGCATTGTCGGTTTCTTTTCACTTGAGATGTCGGCAGAGCAACTTGCTGGGCGTATTCTAGCCGAACAGGCAAGGGTGCCATCCTACAAAATTCGTCAGGGAAAAATAGATGAAAAAGACTTCGTAGATTTATCAGACGCAGCACGAGAAATGTCGGCAATACCGCTTTTTATCGATCAAACTGGCGGTATATCAATATCACAATTGACAGCGCGCGCTCGTCGATTGAAACGACAGCGTGGACTTGACGTTCTAATTATCGATTATATCCAACTGCTTTCGGGGTCATCAAAAAAATCCGACAACAGAGTTCAAGAAATTACTGAAATTACTACCGGGCTAAAAGCCTTAGCTAAGGAGCTTGAGATTTGCATTATTGCGCTCTCGCAGCTATCGCGGCAAGTTGAAAACCGCGAAGATAAGCATCCACAGCTATCCGACCTAAGAGAATCAGGCTCAATTGAACAAGACGCTGACGCTGTCCTTTTCGTCTTTCGTCAAGAATATTATGACGTGATGATAAAGCCTGATGAAAAAGACAGAGACAAATTTGTTGAATGGCAATCGAAGGCTGAGAAAAATTTTGGAGTGGCAGAAGTAATCATTGGCAAACAAAGACATGGCCCCACGGGAACTGTCTCGCTTCAGTTCGAATCTAATTTCACACGTTTTTCTGATCGAGCTAACGAAGACTACCTTCCGGACCGACTGTGAACACGTTCGACACGCCCGATCTGGACACCGCCGGGGCGACGCTCAGCGTCGACCTCGGCGCGCTCGTCGCCAACTGGCGGATGCTCGGCGCGCGCGCCGGGACGGAAGCCGCCGCCGTGGTCAAGGCGAACGCTTATGGCGTCGGCATCGAGCCCGCCGTCACTGCGCTGAAAGCGGCCGGCTGCAAGAGCTTCTTCGTCGCCCATCTCTCCGAGGCGATCCGCGCCCGAGCGGTTGCTCCCGACGCCACGATCTACGTCCTCAACGGCCTTCTGCCGGGCACTTGCGGCCTCTATGCGCAGCACGGCCTCTCGCCGGTGCTCGGCTCGCATGAGGAGCTGCTCGACTGGGCTGCCTTTCGCCAGAGCGGCGCGCAGGTCAGGCCGGCCGCTCTGCATGTCGATACCGCGATGAACCGGCTGGGCCTCTGGCCGGGCGAAGGCCTGAGCCTCGCCCGCGAGCGCGGCAGCGTCGTAGCCGCCGCCGGCATCGGCCTGCTGATGAGCCATTTTGCTTCGTCCGAAGACGACGCCGACCCGGCCAATGCCCGCCAGGTCGCGGCCTTCGCCGAGATCGCGGCCGCGCTTCCCGGCGTCCCCGCGTCGCTCAAGAACTCGTCGGGCCATTTCCTGAAGGACTGCCCGTCCTACGCGCTGACCCGGCCGGGCTATGCGCTGTATGGCGGCAATCCGACGCCGGGCAAGCCGAACCCGATGAAAGCCGTGATCGGACTGGAGGCGCGCATCATCCAGCTCCGCGAGGTCGAGGCCGGCACGCAGGTCGGCTATAACGGCCGCTGGACTGCCAGGGGCAAGCGCCGGCTCGCCACGATCTGCCTCGGCTATGCCGACGGCTATCCGCGCAATGCGAGCTGGACGGATGCGCAGACCGGCGGCTCTGCCGTGGTCGGCGGCGTGGTCTGCCCCTTCGTCGGCACCGTCTCGATGGACCTCATCATCGTCGATGTCAGCGACGCGCCGGAAGGCACGGCCGAACGCGGCGCGCCCGTCACGCTGATCGGCGGTGCGCTCGATCTGGAAGCCGTCGGCGCGGGCGCAAAAACCAGCGGCTACGAGATCCTGACCAGCCTCGGCCGGCGTTATGCGAGACGTTATGTCGGGTTGTGACGCGGTGACGTCAGTGCGCCGCGACAGGTCCCCTTCCCCCCGCTTGCGGTGGGGAAGGGTTAGGGATGGGGGGGCGTGCAGGAAGAGGCTC